>Ga0123352_10001310_pt1 | contig 32664 bp, 25 predicted proteins | sample TergutLab28metaG_FD_89700 | JGI IMG/M metagenome (GOLD analysis project Ga0123352, IMG submission 89700) | Labiotermes labralis P1 segment gut microbial communities from Petit-Saut dam, French Guiana - Lab288 P1 | ecosystem: Host-associated > Arthropoda: Insects > Digestive system > Gut ...
AACGGTCATAACTCCGTAACCGTCCAAAATCGGACACATGTTTATATGAACTTTTTTGATCACAAAGACCTAGGAAATCACCTCCTGCAGTTATGCCCTAAAGTCGTGAAATACCCTGTATATATATATATATATACTATGTTACTCTCTTCTTGAATCCTCTACGGCAACTGACACTCAGTCCATAACAGGAATTACCCTTACAAAAACATAAGTCCACACATTTTGAAAAAATACAGTGCCGGTAACCAACCTTTGGGTATAAAATGCTGAAATATGAAGATCATACTCACTTATTTTCAAAAACATGAATAAAATTGTTATACAGCTGAAGGAGATTATTGCCTTTTTGAAGTGACTGGTGTTTCACAAATGTTTCCAGTTTCAATGTCAGCTGATGCCATAATCTGAAACAACACAGCATCCTGACATGTCATTTCCATTTCCCTTTTCTATTCATTTATTTTTCATTTTTCCATTTACAGGTACAATCTACAGATGTTGAAATAGTCACAATGTGATGACACAATGTATTTGTTAATTACAGCTGTCAAATGACAGAATACAGTTATAATACAGGATTACATAATAAAATATTAATTATAACAGTATAACATAACAACTGGAATATATATTATTTATTAGAATTAAAATATTCCTCAATAGAATAAAATGAGTTGGAAAGAATAAACCTCTTTAAGGCCAATTTAAAACTTTTATTTCATTCGCTACACATTTTATGTGAGTAAGAAGCAGATTAAAAATTTTAATTCCTGCATAATGAGATCTGTTTTGGTATTTGGTTAAATTAGCAATGGGCAGATGAAAATTATTGGCAGATCTAGTGTCGTGGTTATGGACTTATAAGTTCTTTGTGAATAAATGTTCGTTGTTCACCACATACAATAAAAGAGAAAATATATACTGATCATAGATAGGTAAAATTTCCATTGTTTTAAACAGTTCTCTACATGAATCCATTTTATTTGAATTAGTCATAATTATTTATTTATTTTTATTACTATTTTTTTTTATTCTGAATATTTTAATATATTTACAGGTGTTACCCGAAAAATTATGCCATAGGATATGATAGAATGTACACAAGAAAAATATAGCATTCCTAAAGCTTTACTTGACAACACTGCTTTTACAGCACTTACTGTATAGCATGCAGAGTTCTATCTGGAAAATAATTGGTCAATATGATCATCCCAAGTTGGAGTGTCATCAATCACTAAACCAAAAAACTTTGTATATGGAACATTAGCAATAGTTTTATTAAAGCAGTTAATATCTAACGTAGTGTCAATACAATTTGTAGTTCTATATTGTAAATAATATGTTGTATTAAAGTTACGCAAAAGGAAATTGGCTTGAAACCATGATATTATATCAGAGAGTGTTTTGTTTAATGCAGTTTGAAGTCCCCCTTGATTAAAGTTAGTTACTATAATGCCAGCATCATCTGCAAAGAGCACAACTTCAGCACCATTATCTGTTATTTTGGGTAAATCATTAATATTAATAAGAAGAAGAACCCCATTTGTAACTTTTTTTCCATCTAGAAGAAACATTATCATATGCATTAATCTTATCAATGAGTAATTTTTTGTATCTTCCTCTGAAATAAGACTGTATAAAAGTTAAAAACTTCCCACTAATTCCATAAACCTCTAGTTTACCTACTAGAACTCCATGGTTAACACAATCCAAGGCCTTCTCAAGGTCACAGAATATTCCTCCTACTGAAAGTCTATTATTCACAGCTTCTAATATTTCATTAATTACATTGACAGATGCAGCCTCAATGGAACTATTAATTCTAAATCCATGCTGTATGACTAGTATGTTATTAGTGCATATATGTTTATATAATCTTGAATATATTAGTGTTTCAAATATCTTAGAAAAGGACCTTCAAAGAGATATTGGCCAATAATTTGAGGTGAGAAGTTTCTCTCCTTTCTTATAGACAGGTTTGATTATAGCATATTTTGGTCTTTCAAGAAATACACCTGAGGAATTGGCTTTGTTACAAATACAGGTTAAGAGAGAAATGATAAAAGGGGCACTTAATTTTAGAATTTCTGGGGGGATTTCATCATACCCATATGAGTTTTTAGTCTTTAAGTATTTAATATTCTCATCAGTTTCATAAATTGTGGCATAGTTCCAATTAATTTTTGGAAACATGTTGTAAAAGTTGTTAATCAAGTAATTGGAAGGATCCATGTTATCCCTAGGATTACCATTACCTTTTCTGATGTTTCAGATAATGGTGTCTACAACAGTTAAGAAATAATCATTAAAAGTGTTGGCAATTTCCTGTGGATTATTCATTATAGTGTTATTAATTTTTAAATATTTAATATCATTTTGACAGTTGTTATTTCCTATTTCTGTTTTATAATTTTCCATGCAGTTTTTGTTTTATTCTTGGATTTAGAGATTAATTCAACATAATACTTTTTTTGCTGTTTTTATAACATTTGTTAATATCTTTTGTATCATAGTTTGAGATTGATATCATTACTTCCCCTGCAACTCATGTATAAAATTCTTTTGTTACGTTACTATATGATATTCCCCTAGTTATCCATGCGTGGAATTAAGTTTACTTTTAGTGAAACATGCATAAAAAATTTTTAAGTAAATGTTTATAAAAAGTTGTTAAATATAGCATTTGTGTCACACCCTTCAAAAATATCCTCCCAACTTTCAGTACTCAATTGAGATTGAAATTCACCTTTAGTGAAGCCATTCACACTCCTAACATAACAAGATATGAATTCTTGTATAAGTGCAATGACATTTTCTAATTTTAGTACGGCATGAACTGACAACCCACTGATAAATCACAACAGTTTTATTTATGCCACCCTTTAATGTTTCTATCTTCAACATAGCACACTGGTGTTAATCTCTATAAAATCACACAGATGGGCTTATTTGCTATTATGTCTTGTCTCTGATGTCTATGATCACCTGTACAGAAATACCATTACTGAAAGAAACAGTGGTACAATATAGCAAATTGTACCAGCCTAACTTCTCTATTTAGTGCCGTCTATTTAGTTCCGTTTGTATATTTCATGGCTACATACGCACTTCATTACATCATTTTGTCTGATCATATGTAACTCCACTGTGTATGGGCTTTGATAAAATTTGATACCGTACGATTTATCAAATTTAATTTTCCTCAAACTAGTTCATATGGACTACCACATACCCGAAACTCTAAACATATTTCTCTGAATATGCTTGGATGTACACAAACTAGGGCTCTGAATGGTTGAGTGTTGGCATTAAGTTGAATATTGGCAACGTCTTGCACACTGTCACGTTATTATGCTGTTACTCGTTTGGTGACAAAGATACATGCACATACGTACTGCATATGCATGAATCACACAGATACTTTCCTGCTCTAGTACTTATTTACCAATTTATCAAATTACACATGTATCCTTCGTTAATCATTAGCCCAAAAGAGTAAACGAAAGTAATTTATTGGCTTTTACTCACTTCTTGTTATGTAATTCTTCCAACTGTGCCCATTCTCCTGCTAAATCCTTATCAGATTCCTCACTCTGTTTAGACGACAAAAAACTGCTAACATCTTTCACCGCAAGAGCCGCCATGATCTAAATCACAACTTCTCGTCTGCCACGGATAAACTATGGCTACAACACCGATTAGTCTGCTATAACGACAGTCATCGTAGTGGAGCATGCTTGTTTGAAAAAATTGTCGAAGCATAGGAGGTAGGAACAAACTCTGATCCATGCTACTAACAGTGTACTCTAAACGCGCTGGAGCTGTCTCGCCCTTTACACCATGGTGCACGTCGTAAAGCGTAAGCATGAAATGAAATGAAATCTGCGACACACCGGTATCTTCATTCGAGGTAGACAATAAATATGACGGCAGCTAGCTTAGTACAGTTATTTTCTTACCAAGGAGTAGTCATCAGCCTCGCTTGTAAATACGTGTGTAAGGTGCTGTGAGAATAATAATACATCACGCCTATTTCCACTCATTAATGAGTTATGGCTTAATCTTCTGGGGAAATTCGTCATACAGTACTAATATTTTAGTCTTCAAAAGGTCATAAGAATTATCGCCGGTATTAGAAATGGAGATTCACGCAGAGATTGTTTAAAAAACTACAAATTCCTCCTCTCCAATCGCAATAATTACTGTCTATATTAACGTTTGTAGTTCAGAACATGAATCAGTACAACAGCAATACAGAAGTTAATATAAATAATACCAGACGTAGTGGTGATCTACATTTGCCGTTTTCATGGTTATCAACCAATCAAAAGGAACATTTTATATGGGTATTAGGATCTGTAATAAACTTCCGTTTCAAATAAAGACACTTATCACTAATCTGAAACAGTTCAGAGACTTAAAAATGTTTCATTCAGTTCATTACATGAATATTTTGACTTAAAAAGTCATAGGTAATTATTACACGGTTATCATTTTACATCCGTTTGGTGTCTATAGTGTATTTTATTCCAACTTAAATATGTTTTTATCATATTATATTGTATCTTATATTGTAACGAGTTCTTACTTGTTCAGTGCGAGTGTATTTATTACATGATTGTTTTGTAATCAATCTTATCTATTATCTTATATTTTATCTGGACTAATTCTTCATCCAGTGGTTTCTATTCAAACTCGTATTTGTACAGTGTCAGTGAATGATGATGGTGATGACTATTGTAAAAGGTTCTAATGATGGTATATCACTACAAACTCATTAACTGTACAGACTTTTTCCAAGTGTCGAAACTAATATAATACAACACTACATTTTGGAGTTAGAATTGGGCCCAGTCTTCGGGCTTAATTCTTAAACCGTGACTTGTTTTAGAAGCAAACCTGAAGACCGGGGCCGAAGTTTGGTTAAAACCGAAGTTGTAATGGAATTCGCAACACTGCACAGGAAACGCCGTTAGTTGTAAACTTTAGTGGAATGAGAGAAAAAAGTGTGGAGTGGTAAGTTCCAGCACCTTACTTTTCCGGTTCAAGTAAGTGCCAATAACGGCTAGTGCAATTTTATTTCAGTCACAATTTTATTAAATTGAATTCCGTGTACTTTAAAATAAAGGCCTGGGTAATCTTTACCACAGACTGTCTATCTACTCATTGCCATTCGCCAGTTCTTCAAAATTTAGAGTGCTTAATATTAAATTATGATATACTGCGATATTTATTTTTATTAATGATCCATTGACAACAATTTTAGCAATCGCTTAGGATAAAATGAATTTTCCCTGAAAATAAGACTTTTACTGAATGAAACTCTCTTTGGCTAGCGGCTGCGTCAGGTGGTTAAACGACGAGCAAACCAATGTTTCGAGAACCATTCCAGTCCTAAAAAGTTTTATTAAATTCATTTGCTGTTAACGCTTTACATTATATAACACTTTTACTGTTTAAACTTTGCTCTGCGGCCCGCGAAGAGCTTAGGAGTTTGACATTCACAGGGCCGTGCATCGTGATATATTCTTATAATAAAAGCCAACAAGATGCACCATTTCTCTACTTTATTTGGACAACATTTGTTGTTTGTTTCATCCTGACCTCGCTAGCAGTCAACATTATCAATATGACAAATGCCAATTGCTGTGAATACAGTATTAGGACTCCTGATGTTGGGCAGTAAGTCTTTCCGAAACATGTAGAGTTCTTTACCAAAATAAAGTTGAGAAACAGTTGAATCTTGTTGGTTTTTATTAAAAGAGATGAAGAGTACTTGCAACGGTTGTCGTACTCTAGCGGTACTGATCGCGACGAATGATCAAGGTAGCGTATATAAACACGATAATGATGCTCCTAGTAGTAAAATGTGGTACTACGTTAGGTAGCTATGCGTGTGGTAAACATTATCTTGCAGTACATATTTGTATGATAATAACATAGTTCAAAGAGAGACTTGTACCGGTTGTTTATTTCAGTTGTATTGTGTGGCATATTACAGTGCAGATATGATTGTAAATGATCCAGAGGCTTTTAAATCGTGGCTGACAACAGTACTAGAACCTTTGTAAGTAGGCCAAAAGCAGCTAATGTTACAACAAACACATAATAATTGCTGTTACTAATTGGAGCAAAAGTAAACCCCTAGGCCAGAAACAAGAATTTAACGCAGTTTGGCCTTAATTTCGCTTAGATTTATTTGTTTATTGGTATCTAAAACGCACTTATTCAAAAAGAAAAGGCTCGTATAATCGTGTGCATCTTCATCAGCTTGTCTGTTTTGAAACCTTAATTGTGTAGTAAACCCACATTGATTTTCTTTTATCATTCTTATATGTTCATGTGACTTTCCGAAAGTGAAATGTATGTTGAACTTCTCACCATTGGTAGTGAAACCCCTCGTTAAGAGAGGGCTATACGATTTCTTGTTGGACCTATTCGTCCACAACAAATTTTTAGGCAGATAGTTGCAGGCCTCTCACCACACGCGCCTGTATTCAATCCTAGACCAATCCATGTGGGATTTGTGGTGGACGATATGGCAGTGGGACGGGTTTTCCTCAGAGTACGTTGGTTTTCCGCAGTCACAGTCATCCCATCAGCGTACCATACACATTTTTCTTTCAACTACCATCCGCACTATATTATCTTTGCAGTTTACAGTAAATAAAAACGACGATAAGTACAACAAAGAGTAATATTTACTAGGAGATGGAAGAATTTTGAATGTCATAAATATTTATCAACAAGAGGCTGCCATATTCTAATGATTTTCTTTGGATATTAAATACTCTTTGGCAAGTAATGAATTTCCATATAAAATTCTGTGTAGCATAGTGAAATGGAATTAAGTGAAATATGTTAGTAGTGGGTTTTCTACTTTTATGAGTGCGGGCCAGAATAGCACAGTTGGTAACTTGCTAAGGCTGGACGATGTAGGAATCAGATTCCAGTGAGGACAGGATTTTACTTGCTGTCCAGATCACCTCCGACCTGCCTAGCCTCCTGTACAATGTGTACCGGGTTTTTGTCAGCAGGAAAGCGGCTGGAGCTTGGTGCTGACGGCCCACATCCTTCTGGTGCTGGTTTTAAATGGGTTGGGGCTATACGTCTGCCTCCCCTGTGTGCCTATGTATGCATATCATGGGGAGACCTTTACCTTTATTTTGATGAGTGATATGACTCTCTTCATAGCAGAGCATGCTACACTTCTTTTAGGGATAATACATTAAGTGTATGCTTACCAGTTAAAGTTGTGAATGTGTATACCACGATATGTAGTTATTCCCACCTCTTCAGTTCCTTTGTTTCTTCATTTAGATAAATACAGTCCTACTGGGGCAAACATTTCATGAAAAAAATGTGTAAAAATTTGATTCAAGATGTCTTTAAGCTGGTGAATATATTATTTGTAATCAGTTTTTAAAGCGGTGATTTTATGGATGGAAAATGATCCTAGTGTGATCCACATGGTTTAATTTGGAAGTTATTTGTTGGGGTAAATCATTGATATACATGTATATGATAAAATGGAGAGGAACAAGTGCTGAACTTGTGAGACACCATGATTTGTAATGCCTCATTTTGAGCGTGTAATCTAATTTGAATATGGTGTTTCTATTTGCAGTTCCTTATTTCTGTCGTGAAGGTATCATTTAAACCATTCTCTAGCTGTACTTTGAATGTCATAAAATATGCAGTCAAATTCTTGTTAGCAATTGTCTGCCAGTGTTGATTATGCTGTTAAGGGCACCAGGTCCAAATTGTTCATGTGCGAGGAAGTTGTTTGATATTAAGAAATTACGCTTTTGCATTTAACTTTCACAGATGTTTTGGAGATTAGCTTTCATGGGACTGAATAAAAACTTCATCAGTGACAGTACTGGAGTAATTTCAAATTATTATGGAGAAATTGCCTTATAACTTTAGGACTAATGTAAAATTTTGGTAACTCCATTGTGTATTTCATAACCACTGACCAGTGTGGTGTATTGATAACCTCATTTTATATCAATCTTTACTGAACATGGTTAAATGTGTAGTACTCCTGCTTCATAATCTGAATGTTCTGCATTCCAGTCTCAACTCTAGAGACCAACTCTGTGTCTGAGGTTATTTGATTTTCTTCAGTTCCTCTAGGTAGGTTTTTGGATAGTACTTCCTGTACCCTGAAGATGGTGTCATTACATTTCTGTGAATGTCGGAGGGGGCCTTTACTACATGGTATAAAACTGTCAAAATGACTGTAAAATCATACATCTATTATGGTTTTCAAAAGGCAGGAGTGGTATCTGGTTTTTTAGAGGATTTGTTGAGTCTTGTCTGTTTTCATACAAAATTTAACATTAGAAGGCACAGTATAACATCTGCTTCACATCTTCTGTCTGCTTCATTTTTAATGCAGGACTGGGGTAGTGTAGTCACTACAATGACTAGGTTGCAGTCTGTACAACTGAGGAATCATAGTTTACTTCTGGCATGGGAAAGGGATTTTTATCCTCCACAATGTCCAGACCGGCTCTGGACCCCACCCATCCTCCTATTCATTGGGTACCAGTGGATGTTCCTGGGCTAATGAGTCCAGGATGTGAAACCTGACCATTCACCTCCATCTAATCCTGAGGTTAAGTGTGCGTGGATTTATACTTTCACTCTCCTTTATGCCAGTATGTCACACACATAGACTGCTTTGCTTATATTTAATGTAATAGACAGAGAAATTCAAATTATGAAGTTCAGTTTAGAGGTTCATGTAATCAGCATTCAAATATAACCATAAGAACTTGACTAGGATCCAGTCCTGAGTGAATTCACTATGATCTGTACCATTGCAGTACCAGAACTGACATTTCCTTGGTCCTTGTAAGTGCTGTTACATAATTGCTTACTTCAGGGCCTTTCTGCTTTCACAATTATCTCTTTAAGGTTCTTTGTCTTTGAGTTGTTGCCTTTTTCATGGCCTGCTTTTCCCACTAGTTCATGTTAGGTTTAGTCTCCCTCTAATTGGGGGCTTTTCCTGTGCTTTGTTGCCTGTTCCATTCACCGTTCTGGTAAAGCCATACCCACAGAGGCAGAGCATTTCTCCAAAATGTTAGCAAGCTGCTGCTAGGCATTATATCCCCAATATAAGTGTCATGTCATGTCATTCTTTTGGTAAATTAATGTTGAGCTTCTGCAATTATCATTGTTTTAGGTGTGATGCAGACCCAGCTGCCCTAGCCAAATATGTGTTTGCTTTAGTGAAGAAGGACAAACCTGTGGCTGAATTGCGTGCAAGCATGGTGGAGCAACTGGATGTGTTCCTTCAGAGTGGTATGTTTGTGTTTCTTATGCATTTTTATCACAATTTTAAGCACAGTTTTTGTTCATGAAATGAATTTATGCAGGCTGTAACTTCTGTTCACTCTTTTTTTGTATAGTTTCAGTTATTTCAGTTAGGATGGGTCATGATTTTTATTAATGCAGTAACAGGACCATGCCTAAAAATCAAGAGAGACGTGAGAAATTTTTGGGGTCTGCATGGCACAAGAATGTGAGATGACTGCATGAGTTGGTGGATCCAGGAGGGTACAGTGCATACAAATTTATAGAGTCATTGAAGGACATGGGTAAATAACATGATTCAAAGATGTTATACCAGAGGTGGCGCAACAGTTGATTGTGATTTACCAGTTACTCAGTGCCAGTTATTTGGCTGAATGCGGTTGCTTTTTGGTCTCTATCAAAATTTATTTGTTGCCTCATTATGATCAATAGCTCTTCGTTTGACAGCATTTTTTATATATATATATAAACCAGCCTCTGGAAAGAAGCATTTTTCCAGATGAAGATAATGAAATCAAGATATCAAAACCATCTGATTATTGAACATATGAAATACTCCCTTTGCTTGTGTCTAAGTAATTATGAACCCTCTGTAAGTAAGTTGTCACTAAATATGCAGTGTTGTGCATCAACTTCACAGTAGGAAGATTAGTGAGAAACACCTTTTAATTATGGTAAATCGTTTCAGTTTGAAAAGGTCATTTTTAAGTAAATGAAACAATTGTAGTTTTTGTAATTTAAATTTAAAAAATGGTTGTGGTTGATGGTAACATGCATGCCAATTTTGATATGAAACATTTATACTTTTATATTTTGATGTTATTATGGTATTTTACATTTCTCTGCTGGTTGACCTAATATTAGTATGTTATGTGCTATGGTAGATCATGAAAGATTTTCTGTTTTTAGAGTAGATCACTGATACCAAAAGTCTGGCCAACTTTATGTTATGCAATACTACATTTATCATAATAATCTAATTCACATTCTTTATACCTGACAGTAAAGAAACTTTCCCTTGCACACGCCTTGAAGGTATGTGAGGGAGTGAATGCTTAGCCATAACAGTAGATGGATGTGGGTGGTTAGCTGCATGCCCCAGACCCCATGTACCATTAAGAAAGGAGCCCCCATTACCCACTAAGAAGTAGGCTGGGTGGGTCACAGAGTGGTCTCAGCATTTTTGAAGAAGAGAAAAATCTCTCAGCCCTGCCACAAATGAAACTGTGATTCATGCATCATCTAACCTATAGCCTAGTCACTCCCAGCTGTGCTGTGTATAGATCGTCCTTATTTCCATCTTGATTAAATGTTCGAGCCAATGCCTTGAGTGCATGTAATTACAGTTGTGAAGTGTTACCAGTAACTTAAGTACATATTCCCAGTTTATGTTTTTATTTATGTATTTATTTGTATTTTTAGAATGACATCATCAGTACCCTAAATTAACATTCACAATTTATTTCTGGAACTTTCCATTTGATTTTCTGTTTTAATAATTTCTAGAATAACTTACACATCTTAACTGTTTTTTTAACAATCACCCATCCATAGAGCCACACCAGGACAGGATAAACAATTCTCCATCCATAAAGGGACATGAAAACCACCCATTGCTTGGGCACAATGTGAATGTTCAAGGAGAAAGAAGAACATTTTCTTTCTGTATTATGATGTATATATGGCATAAATTTTAATTCTTCTCCCCCAGAAACAAAGAAATTTGTCGATCTGTTATTCAAGACACTGGAGACACAGGTTTATGATGTAGCAGCAGCTCCTACAACAGCAGCATTACCCAATACTGCACCAACAGATACAGCACCAGCAGTAGTGGCTGAACCATCTCCAACTAAAATTCCAGTTGTCAAACAGCCAGCAGAGACTCTAGTGTCAGAGCCTTTGAGTATTGCAAATCCACCCAGTACTCAGACCTTGTCTGGACATCAAGTAAGTTTTTCTGTTCTGTATTGGCTTTGGATGTCAGGAATATTTTTATGATAGAACCAGCAATAAAGAGCGGTTGGAGCAATTTTTCTGGCTTGTGTGAAGTACTCAGCATAATGTGAGTTCTTGTATTCTGGACAGATAACTAGATTTCTGCTTTGGCATCTCAATTTTTTCTTCACTGTTAAGTCCTCAGCAAATCCAGGCTTCTTCCATCCTCCATAAAGTGAGAAAACTGGTGGCTTTTTTACAGGGTTTAAAGCACCTAGTATGAAGTTATGAAGCAATTGTGGATTTTTGGAGTATACAAATTTCATTGGGGTATCTGCTTTTTTTCTTTTCTTTCCCCCCCCCCCCTTTCTTTTTTCTTTTTTTTAATATATATATATATATGTATAAATAGAATTAGTAAACACTTCAATGATCAATGGGACAAAGTAAAATTGTTTCATTGCAGATGGTGGTGGTAGGTGTATCTTCATTAGTCAACTCTGTGCAAACCAATGGGTCTGTTCCTGTGCCATTCAACAAGCGTGATGTAGATGTACAAGCACGTGGTACCCACAGGAAATCTGATTCGGTGAGGAAATTTCACATGACTAGATGTAATCATTCATTCATTCAGAGGGAAGAATGGAAAGCAGATAACATCTGATTTCTAAATTTTAGAACTTAACAGGCATAGAATACATACCTGAAAACAAGTCTGTCACAGGTCTTTTATACCATTAGCCACTGCTTTTCTGCCACACTGTTTGGTTATTATGACATTACTTTCATTACTAGGTTAGTGTGTGATCTTTCTCACAAATATGATTTTCACAAAAGTAAGATCATACACATTTCGTTCATCTGTATAATGAACAGATTTTGAAGACTTGTTTTAATTTTGCAGGCTTTTCTCTTCATTTCAGAATTCAAGTGTTGCTTTTTCATGTAGTAACGATATTTCTTCCATATTGATTGAAGCATATATTTATTTCATATTTATTGTTATTGATTTGTTTGTAACTTGACCTAGTTATTTAATGCTGTCTAATTTAGGACAAAGATGATAAAGGTCGCATTGGAGGACGAAATCGACATCGTAGCTCACGGTCTCCTTCACGAGGTCGATCTCGGTCGCGTTCTTGGGATCGCACAAGGAGATCACGTAGTCGGGAGAGGGATCGTGATAGAGAGCGAGAAAGAGGTAGAGAGAGAGACAGGAGTAGAGCTTGGCGAAACAAGTCCCCTCCACCTAGAAGATATGATAGGGATCGAAGGTAAGAAACATGCTGCTGCTGCTGCTGCTGCTGCTGCTACTGCTAGTACTACTACTACTACTACTACTACTACTACTACTTTTACTACTAATCATTACTACTACTACAACTACGATTTCTATTACTATTACTATTGCTGTCATGGTTTCTTGACACTTTTAACACAGAGAAGGTAAGGTTCTGTGTGTCTTAACCACCATGCAGTGAAGGAGTGTGGAACTAATGTTCCATTCATTATAGAGTTTTGCATCAGACAGAATTTAGTAGCTTCATATTCTAAACAAATGTTTCTGAATGTTTTTCCCATGGAGGGACCCCAAAAATGATTTTTCATATCCTATGGAACCCCTGCCTAATGAGAATGTTCACAGGACAGAAAAAGCTGATGGTGGCTGTGTAACATTACAAAACAAACACATTCACTGTACAACTAAATCCATCCTTAAATACAAACAGACCAAAACAAAGTGAAGAGGCAGTTAGTAGAGCATAGAGTTAACTCCAGTATTGCTAATTGCCAGGACAAATACCCCATGGTATTTTGTGGGATATTTGAAATTTTTCATGATATTTCCAAGTTTTTATTTCTTTATTAACAATTTTTCGCAGAGCCCCTAACAATGTTTGATAAAGCCATAGGGTTCTGTTTGGGGGGACACCACTTTAAGCACTCATGGAATTGATATTTTTGCTAAAAGGCTTTGAGAATGGCGCCATCTTTATAACATTGTACAATTGACATGAAAATGTTTCTGCTTTGAGAAGTGCTGTAATATTTGTTTCCACTGATCGATTGTACAGAGAACATTATTGTCTATATTTTTTTGCTGTTTCCTATTATTAGGAGGAGCTGGTCTCGGTCCATTTCTCCCGTTAATGCTGCTGTTCCTGGTCCTGTGGTTAGAACCCGTAGCATGGGAAATTCACGTTCTCGGTCTAGGTCACCTCGCTACAATCACAGGGGACGTTATCGTAACAGATCTCCTCCTGGACGGCTCTCGCTGTCTCGTTCACGGTCTCGGTCCATTGGTAAGTTGTGATTATCATTTTACTTGCTGGAATACTGATGATGAAATGTATCTAGGAAAACTTGATGGGTACCAGAATGAACATTTCTTGACCATTCTGGATTTAGTGATGCTAAAAATCGCAGCATCAAGACCTTGTTACCATATGTTGATTTGTAGTACAGTCTGTCTGTTTGGGTGGAAAATTTGAGAAGAGATGGCACACTTATAAAGATCAAATATCCATTGAATTGCTGATGAAAGATAATAGCAGTCAGAGTAGCATCCTTAAGTGCTTCAATTAATATTTTTTAGAGAGGGTACGAGATAAAAATCAACCACTATCAGGAGCTGGTACTCCCACACAAGACAGTAATCATGGTGATGTAGACATGCGGCTCACGACTACATCTCAGAGCATCCAAAGTGTTGTCAGTGCTGGTGGTAAAACTGCTGATACTGCTGCTAGTTCTGGAGCTACTCTCCTCTCTGGCATCTTTCATCCCAAGAGAAGATGTCGAGATTTTGATGGTAAAATCAACAAATTAATTTTTGTATTTATAATTTCAGGTTGTACATTTCACCATGGTACTGGTTTCATTAATTTATTGGAAACCATCAAATATGCCACCAGTTGTCTTAAAATAAATTAAAATCCTAAGAATATATTAATTTCCAACTAACTGCATGTTTGTTGGTATATTAGTAATTCTGTGACATGTTTTGTCTAATAATAATAATACCCATCCTCAGGGAGACTTGTTTACACATTTGATACTAAAACGTATCATTGTCAATTATGCTTGGTAAGTGATATATTATAAAAGCAAGTGTTTAAAATACCAATATTTGATATCAAACTAAAATACCAATATTTGATATCAAACAGTTATTTAAATAGGTTGAAATTGTACAATATTTGTATTAGTGTCTATACATATTTCTTTGTATCCAAACAGCCAAGAGCAAGTTGTTCTTGTCGATCCTGGTTGGATCATAGATATGTAATAGTAGTTAAATTAGGATAGAAATTATATAACCAGAAAATAAAATTAGAGTGTGGTATATTGGCAAATATGTAATAGTAGATAAATGTGTGTATGTAGATAGTATATCACAAATGATGTATACTTGACAAAAGAAAACTGTTTACAGAACCTACTATGTAAACACTGTAGAGCTGTTGAGGTGATATTCCTGTTATGTGCCTGTGTGTTGCAGTTGCGTATAATGCATCACTTCATATAGAGGATTATATTTTACTATTCCCTTATGTTGGTAAATCTTAATGTAGAAATTCTTCAACCATGTCATACATGGTCCTTCATGGGCTGCTCTTAGTTCCACGCCATCATGCATACAGCCATACACATGTTGGTGGTTTAGTATAGGCAATAATAATATACATACATACATACCAACCGATGTGCAGTTAGTTGCAAATAAATATATTATTATGTATGTCTTGCACAGAAGATGGATAATACTAACTGCTTTAATCTGGTCTTAACCCACTATGTATTAGTGGGATCACCTTGATTGCTAAAAATGACCATTATTTTTCGTGTATCATTTAATATTCTAGCGGTGATGTAAATATCAAGCTGGGAATGCCTTGGGGCCAGGATTTGTAAATTATGAAATGCAGTACTTAAAGTCACTTAGGCAGCTCCTAGGCTTGGATGCATGTGGATACAAGCCTAGGCGTTTTTGAACAGGTATGTGTGTGCACTTCTGCACATGTCACTGCAGTATTGCTTCAGCCTTAGTTATGATAAAGCGTGCTCACATTTTATTTAGATGGGAGCCTGCAGTTTTGTTACAGATTATGGCAGCATTGTAGTATCATAGTTTTTTTTTTATCACGTGAGTGTTGACCATAGAGCGGATGACGTCCTTGTATGGTGACTGATGATGATGCTGCCAGCTGTGCAGTCCTCCATCCTGTTTAGTCCTTTGTTAACAAAAAAACTCTATGTACAATGTTTAAGGCTGAATTTAGTTAGGCATTTGAGCAATTTCGGAAGTCCTAAACTGAAAGCACTTTAAGGTTAGTATGAATCAGTGTTGTTGATGGAATTCCACGTCATTTTACATTACATTACGGTTTTGTTTTTAATTATCTGATTACAAAATTCCTGCTGTTATCAAACGTGTCATTATAAAGGGTTGCATTTGAAACCTCTTCTGAACCTTTTAATTCCAGTTAGTATTGTAGCAACCTTTGAATATTATCTATCATGTATGAATGGATAAGGCTCTCAAATTTTATCAATGAATTTTTGGATGTATTTTTATATGTTCTGCTTGCTCTGCCAGTCATCTGGCTGGAATTAACCACAATTAAAAGAGCGTAGATTTAAGGCTGTTTGTTACATCATTTCTCCAGTTTATTTCAAATTTTCAACTCAGCAGTATGTTCACGGTCACCCCTATTATATGTTTGTTCCTCAGACTTTGGGAGATTGGATTTCACATTTAAAACAGCAGGGATATATATAGTCTGTGTGTGTGTGTGTGTGTGTGTGTGTTATAATTTTTAATTTTTCTTGGAAATATGATAAGATGAATGATTTAAACTCAGTTGTGGTGTTTGTTTCCTGAGTTTGTTGTATTCTTAATCTTACACACAATTTGATGTGCAGTAGGGTAATTTCGGTCAATAACACAACAGTGTATATCTAATTGATGTTTCATTAGAAAATGACAAAACTACATGTTTCGGCCAATGTTGGCCATCATCAGGTTTTTCATCCAAAAATTTTATATGCTGTGAGAGTATTTATATAAAGTATGCAGCCACGTATCGATGTTGAGATCTCATCATCAAGGATTTTGAGCTAAACATGGCTTATAGCCTGAGTGTGGAGCCTAGTGTTTAGTGAGCAAGTGGGGGGGGGGGGGTCACGTTTCAGGTCGGCATCCTAGTTTGTTCTCGTCGTAGATGCCATTGGGGGTTACTTAGCATAACGCCTCTCCTTTGTAGTGATCTGTCATTGCTTCTTGGGTTCTTCGTATGTAAGCTTGGTGTAATGGTAGTTTCTGTGGGAGAAGAAAAGAAAATGAGTGTGCGTGAGTATATGCATTCAAAATTATGTGCAGTCCTTGTAACATAGCTCTTCATTAATCTTTTTCACACCCATACACTGATGTCAGTATTGTACGTAAAAAACCGACTAGTGCACTAATATAAGTTAATACCACTTTATTCACACTGTTGTACTCCTACATGTTTCAGCCCTCAAGGGGCCATCCTCAGGGCATACTGATACATACTGTGAGCAGGGTCAACAAATTCCCTGAGGGCTAAAACATGTAGGAGTGTAACAGTGTGAATAAAGTGATATTAACATATATTAATTAGTGCATTAATTGGCTTTTATGTAAAAAAGCTCTTCATGTTACAGTTTTTTGTTTCCTTGTGTTGCAGAGAAGGGATACTGTATGCGTGGTGACTTGTGTCCTTATGACCATGGAAATGACCCAGTTGTCTTAGAAGATGTAGCCTTGTCACGTGTGCTGGCATTTGGCCCTAACCACCCTCCATCTCATCCATTAGCACCACCTGGCACTGGACCGTCCACTCCTTTAAATCCTGGTGGTTCACAGGCACCGACTACAACAGAAGTGACAGATGGACTGGTGGAACATGGTGCAACTCAAGGAATTCCCCTAGAACCTCCACCACACCACCTGCCACATCCAGTGCCACATCCTCACATGCGGGGACCACACCCTGGAAATATGGGTATGTTTCATACAATATTCAGTTTTAATGTCAAGCCGTAGTGCGTAATGAATTACTAAGGATGTAGAGCACCCACATTTTCAAACATGCATAACTTAGCTGCAATACAAACTTCGGTTTTGAACTGTTCTAAACTTTGAATAGATACAGCCTTTTGGCATTGCACTTGTATGGTGATGCATGGGGTAATGTTGCAGAATACAATCCAGATGCTCCAAGCATGGAACCAAGGATGATGTGGGGACGTCAAGCATTCCGTGGTGGGCCAGGAGGTATTTACACCCATAAGTAAAATATGAATGTATAGTTATGTATAAGAATTGAAATGTCATAGATAACAAATTTGTTTCCATTTAGTAATTAAATTCTGTTTGTGTATATTTCACAACATTGAAACTGTGTGAACTGTGTGAAAATAACTGACAAGTACACAATCTCTGAGGGCTGGTTATGAAATTTTAAAGAATATCAAGTTGGTAGAAAGTAGGATATTAGTGGTGAAGTGCTGCCTGCTGATGTTGAAGCTGCAGAACACTATATTACAGGTCAGTGTGAGTACTGTTCGTTAATCTGGAACATTTGAGAATCTGGCATTTGTCAGTTTCCCTGCATGTAGGATTAAAAAAGTTCTGCTCTAATAGATTTGTTTTTTATGCTCTTGAGTTACAGGCTGTCCCAGAGATACTACCCCAGCACTTTTGTTTTGTGCAGTCTACTAAATGAGCCTTGCATTACAGTTCAGTAAAGTATTGTTTTGCTTATGAGATAATACATTTTCAAGTAGAAATCTTGTTTATGCTCATACAGTCATCTTTTGTTGTTTGTTACGGAAGGAGAAAGGGGACAGTCTGGCAGAGTCTTGTAGTTGGCAGTGTCTTTCGTTATGGTCTTTTCCAAAATAAGTATGCCCCTTTAACACAACATACCTCAGCAAGTGAATTTTTCGTATGTTGAAATACATCAAACACAAATTTGAAGTCAGGCTCATACTTGTGTTAGAATGACATTGCCCAGCTTGCTGTTTCTTTTCAACCTGTGATCACTGATGTATTTTGAAATGTACAGAAATGTTCTGATCATCATCATAAAATTTTTTGTACAATGGGTTGAGCTCTTCGTCCATGCACCAAATGTTAAACTTGCATTTTGTTTGCACTTTCCTCATTGGATTTCTGGCAAGTGTCATTGTGTTACCCTATTACAAACACCTTGAACTACCTGCATTGGCAGTCCTGTGGGAATCATGATGTTACAGGCATGAGAGTGGGAGGAATGATGAGAGGAGCAATTGGGCGCCCAGTTCTGTACAATCCGCAACCACAGCGAGAGCTTATCAGTGTGCCTGTGACAGACCAGACTCAGAACTACCCTACTGGTTACAAACGTGACCGACAGCCTGCTGAAACCAACAGTTATACTCCAAATGTAGAGGTGATCTTATCATATTAACCTTTTGCCGCCAGAATTATTTTTTTACTTTTAGCACACCCTGTATATAAAATGTGAATAGCACAGGAACCAAATACATTAGAATTATGAAACAAACTACATTTTGAAGAGAAAAGAACGGAGAATATATACCATGTTTAAAATATTCAGTAAATATATTTGTTGAATACATATATAAAATGCAACTTTAGAAGTTAGCGGTGCGGTACAACCACTATAGTTGACATTAGGCATCAAAAGGTTAAGGCTCTTGTGTTTAAACAGGCCCTTTTTAAACCATTTTATCAGAATGGGCATTTGTATGTGTGGTGAAAGTTTGTTACCACATCTGTTGATAACAGCTGAACAAATTGTTGTTAGAAAAGCCTGTCATTATAGCCTGACTGCATGTTTTAAGCATGTAAACACCAACACAAACCAGGAAAATCTTGTTTTATTATATTTTACATCCATCTTGTATATCAAAGTGAAGTTCTGCTGTTAATGTTCATACCTTTTCTTGGATCAGTTGCCACAGTTATGGTAGTGCATTGTTTGACTTTCTGTTGTTTACCCCACAATTTCCTTATTAAATTATCCAGACAGTTTTGGACATCAATATTACGCTTGTTTTGAAGTACTGGTTTTAAACATAAATCAAGATGTAAAACACAAGAGCATTTACATTTTTTTAGTGGAAGATTGAAACAGATGAAAATGGGAGCAGTAGTTATGTACATTATTCTCTGCACACCATGTCACCTGAGTGAAGGTATATAGGCATAGCAAATAGCCTGTGGGCACTTTGTAACTTTATTCCATTGGGGCACATTTTGACAATTATATTGGCATCATTGTCAGCGTCTTCTAAGCTATCACAAGTTCTACATATACATATGTTTGGCAAACATTGCCATTATACTACTGCATCTGTTGTGATATTATTGTTTGCATATACCACTGTTTTCCACCATTCATTAATATTATTGAGTGTAGAAATAAGAATCATGTCTACCAATTTTGTATGGGAAACTGATTATAAATCATCAGTAACAAACATGGTTATGCAAAATTTTGAGGTAAGAGTAAAAGTTTGTGCAGTAGGAAATTAGACTTTATGAGGGGTTAAATAGACCTTGCTTACTCTTCTTCAGGCCAAAAATTCTCCACCATCAAAGAAGAAAACAAGTTTCGACTTTGCTCGCTTGGGTCCACGTCACAAGAACCCAAACAATTGCTCTTTGGAACTGAAGAAAGTACCACGTGGATTGAACAATATCACACACCTGAACAATCACTTCTCCAAGTTTGGGAAGATTGTAAATATTCAGGTGAGTGCAGTGGCTGTCGTATCAAATGTTTCCTGACAGTATCATGAAATGAACTTAAATATGTAAATGTGTTTTTACAGGTTTCATTTGAAGGAGATCCTGAAGCCGCCCTTGTGACATTTTCAAGTCATGCAGAAGCAAATGCTGCATACAGAAGTACTGAGGCTGTATTGAACAACAGGTTCATTAAAGTGTTCTGGCACAACACTGCTGAGGTAATTGTTATTTTCTTGATCTGGCTGTGAAGTTATGTAGATTGACTTGAATACAGAATGCATAATTGCCATCTCTGAACATTTTGGGTTTCGTTACTTATTGGCATCTATAAAGCTGCAACCCATTTTGTGATGTAGAAATTCACCAGCTCTTTCTTTATTGTACAGTACATTCATTAATGTGTTCTGTGATTAAACACAGTCATTCTGTTATTAAGCATGAATTTTGATTGCTTTTCCTTTAAAATATTTTTATAAGTATAATATTTTCAGTGAGTTTTGTGTGTGTATGCATAACACTCAGCCAATTTTGGACTTTATGAATCCACTTTATTTAGTTTTTAAACTCCCCAGTCAGTATGTTCTTGTGATAACTAGCATGGTTTACTCGCTCTTATTTAAAAATTGTAATTTTGTCCGGTATGGGACAAAGTGTGGTGTTACTTTAACACAACTGGGTGTTGTTCTTTCACCGCTCTTGTATGACAAACAGATGTGTTTGGCTTCAAATATGATTGTTTTTATGCGCTTCGGTATTGTCACCTTAGTTTTTTGAGGTACATAACTTAATGGCACATAATTTTTGCCTATTTGTTGTATGCTGCTCTATGTCATTTCTCTTTGAACCCTGCCAGATTTAATGTGCACTGCAGTGCTGATGAAGGTTTTAGGGATGTGGAGCTGTGTAGATTGGTACACAAGTAACAGCATTTCAGACGAGCTTGCTGCCTCCTTATTTTGGGATAGTCCAGACCATTTACTTAAATGTGAAAATAAAAATGTGAATGACATCCAAAATTTTGCACAAAAGGTGAAGCTGTGTTTCTTGATAAACATGTTCTAATATGCAAGATCCATACTCACTGCCATTCCACAACATATCATCATCAGTCTCATTCACTACAGTAGATATACAGCACTTCTTAAAACTCTTTATAGTCACTTCTGGTGAGATGCACTGCCATGCTTTTATGATCTGCATGGACTAAATACTACATTCATGTTTCTTGGGTTTTAAGCTTACTTGAACACATGAAGAAGATTCACAGTTTTTTCCATAGTTGGTGTTAGTGGTGTTAAGAATTTAAGTACATGTGTTCTGGATTTTTGTGTCTTGCCTGTGGTCTGATCTCTGGAGTTATTGGATCTTTTTTACGGCTTTTAATTTGTGGATTGGTCCAGGTTATATTTTCAACTCTTGTTGTTAATTTTTAATTTTTCACTAGCCATTTGCCTCTTACTACCCTTAGACCAAATCTGGTCTCAGGTACATTTTGTAACAAGTTACTGTTTCTGTGGTGCCCAGTGATTGAGAATAACCCGATCTAAGGGGTCCACCAAGTTTGGTGCTTGTTTGCATGAAAATGAAAACAGAGCCAGCTTCTAAAATGTTGTGCGTCTTTAAGAAATCAGACAATGGACAAAAGTCCCAGAAGAGAAGATTGATTCAGTTAACTTTTGTCATACTGTGTCCTGTCATCTGGATTTCTTGACCTTTGAAGCTGGGACCGCAAGTTTGTCCTGAAATGTTGGCTCGTAATAACCACACTGCTTTGTGTATTATCTCAGAAGGGCATAGGTCTCACATGATCTGGCAATGCAGGCCTTGGTTTGGCTGCTTGTGGTCTGGTTCAGAGCAGTCTGGTTTTGGCACTTTATACATGAATTTGAGACAACCCCACATATTTAAGTGCCAAATTTATGGGAAAAACCTCATTTTGCATTCAATTAAATATGTTATATTTGGCAATATTTCCTCACTTTGTGGGATTTTAGATGTATAACATGCTTTGCATGATGACATTAAGGTATTGTGTGTGAATGGTTGTTATGTTTTGGCAGGGAGCTAAGTTTTTATTAATGAAAAGACTTCTTTATTGTGTCGCAAATCCTTGTATAGTGAGAGGTACTACATGCTTTGCATGGGAATGTTTTAATGTTGCAGGGAAAGCAAGAGAATGTCCCACCTCCAAGACCTTCTGTGAAGGACCGGCTGGGTGTGCCAAATCCCATTTCCAGTAGTAAGGTTCTAAATGCCTTACAGGCCAAAGCACCTCTTGCCCTCAAATCTGAAGCTGTTGAAAAGGTATGGATAATTGTGGCATGCATAGATTATGCTTTACTTGAATGGGTTACTTGGCTTCATGTAATTTGTTCCCATCTGACTGGTGAAAATTCTCAATTGGTGGCAGTATGAACTAGCAGGTTTACACACTTCATAAAATTTAAATCAAAATATTTCTGTTTCTGTGAGGTTAAAATTGCACAGTTGAAAATGTTCCATTAAATTTTACAAAACTTTGTGATAAAACTCCATACAGAAATGTCAAGAAGTGGAAGTTTTTGATGTACATAGTCTGTTCATTGTCTCGCAGCCACTGACTCTGGCCGCATGGTCTAAGGCATGTATTGTCCTACACTGCTCAAACACTGGGACTGCAAGTTCAAATCTCTTGAAGAATGCATGTATACCTGCATTGTTAGTTTATGTTGTCCTGTATTGCTACAAGACTTGCAGTTGAGGAGTTCCTCATCTAGGGTTTCATATGAAATATCTGTAAGCAAAATTTACAAACTTGGAAAGTGGGAGACTTTGGATGTACCAACCTGTAACCACCATTGAGTGGAATAAATTGCATATCACACTTTGCTCTGTCAGTTGCACATATTATCAGATCACTGAATTGTAGACAGTAGTAAAGAAGGGTAATTCATAAACATGACTGTCAAGGAGCCTGTTTCTGTTCTGTTCTCTGCTGTACTATGAGTGTAAGCTGCATTTCAAAATGTGTAGAGCAGTACGTGTATGCATACTTTCCACAGTAGTGCCAAACCACTGAGCACATTTGAGGTGGAAGAGGTATATCTTTTTATTTTGTTTTTAGATGCTTCGAAAACAGGGTTTTTTTTTCTCCCCCACTAAATGAATACATTTCACAGTTTTCTGTAATGCCTGGCAGCTGCTAGATTGATTTCTGGTGTAGTTTTGTGAGGTGGTTATTACTGTTTCCACAGGGTGAGCAAGTGCAATTCAGCTTTTGTTCCTGTCCTTTTTGTTTCTTTTGTAGAGGAGTCACTTCATCAGTATCACTGTTATTGCCACTTTTGTTGTTGTTTGTCTTTGTTATGTTTTGATGCTATATTGTCATATATACTGACTGTGTAATTAAATATACCAGAAGCGATTTTATCTTGATCACTCACATTACTACTAGATACATCACTATTATCATCAGAATCAGTGTTTAGTAATAATCCATGTTATATTTGAAACCTTATATGCAGCCACAATATAGACAGTCTAAATCCTCAGAAATTATGTAAGTATCATGTACTTTATTGTTTGTTCTTTCTTCTGACAGTTCATATTGAATGTACATACAAATTTAGAGGAGTTTAGAAGTTCAGAGAAGCAACTGTGAACTATGTGTCATGTATAGAAAGAACTCAACCTGCCGGATATTACGTTTGGTTACATAGGATATGATGCCAAAACAATGACACAGAGAATTGTATATTGGTGAGATTTCAGTTTTTCTGGTGATGAAGATTTATACTGTGGTCTTCTTGGGTTATAACTCCATGTTGTTTGGTAGGTGGTAACTTACATTTTGGAAGAACCTGCTTCCATTTAATAACCTGGAGAGGCAGCAGTATGTTAATGTGAAATGTTGTTGACCACTTACCACACTACATGTTGTTGTAACCTAGAAGTCCATAGTATGAAAATTATTTATTGTTAATAAACACTATGGTTATTCCAGGTTATAATGTCAGGCAACAACTTGACAAAAACAGTGTACATACCAACAGCCTTGAAGAAACAGGAGAATCCTATTGTCACTTCATCCAGTATTCAGGAGAACTCCAAAGCTCAAGTAAGATTTTAGAGGGCACTACCATTCACGTGATTTGTACAGGTTTATTAATGATTGTGCTGTCAACACAAATTTGTTGTATTATCCCATACCTCTCCAGCACTTCTGCTTTTGTGGTTATCAGAGAACAGGCTAGTTTGCCCCTGTGGTAGCAAGACTGTTGTAATACCCATGATTTGACATTGGTAATGATAATGAAGAAATGCATTACTGAGTTACTCAAAGCAGGATTTAAAACTTTTGACACGCAGTGACTTAATACACCATTTGATTGGATATTAACAAGCTGGGCCTACAACTGTGGCTGATTTTATTCCAGAATATTGTGCCACCAGTATTAATCACTAACAAACTCTAGCAAACCAACAGACTACCTGTTGGCAGGGTCAGTATGATGGGTGTTCCTGAGAAGGGATAGAGGAATCTACTTAGAAAATCAGAATTTACTCAGTGGGAGTCCAATCTAATAAATCAAGAGGAAAACATTTAATTCTACAAAGTTTAGTACTAACAATATGCCAATAAAAGTCTGCTGTTGTACGATGATAATTCTTTATGTAACTTAATGTAAGAATTGAAAACTTTGGGAAAACCAGTTGAAGACCCAAGATATGTATGATGAAACAAATTTAAGAAAATATTCAGCCATGGTGAAAGACAGTGGCATCATTTTGGTCTTGAGTGGCACAGCATTTACTAGGAGGGTGTCATTAAGCTGTCATGTAGGACTATCTGCAGACAGTTTTGAGGAATTGGAAAGCTTTCTCTGATGAAATCATGTACCAGTGATATCTGTTGCTTCTGAGAAAAGATGGCCAAATATGGTTGTGCTAGCTTTGGGGGATGCTGCAAGAAACACGACCTTGAGGTGGATGGCCGAACCCATTACCATCTCCTTTCAACTGACTGCCAAAGGTTGAAAGATATTTAGCTACACTGTGTATATAGTAATTATGCAACATTGAATGAATACTGCTTATTGCAGTTTATAACATGTTGGCAAATTTATGGACAACAGTGTGACAGTTTTTTCCAGCAACAATTACCATTGTTTTCACCATAATACAATTGTGGGAGACTTATGGTCATTGTTGCATGCTTATCCTTTACAGATTCCCTATGTCCAGGAATTTTTTATGCCATCACGAGACCCTGACATATGTCTTGTCCTCACTGTCAAGTTCCGTCATGTGGATGTTTCTCTGACATTGTTCTTCAAGCATACTATAAGTTATTGCACGACATTCTTCATAATTGATTTCATTTGTTTTTTAGGCATATTGTACTGTGTTTGCCAGGTACTGACATGTATTCACTCTGCCAGCAATGGGTAATGCTGTATCACATGATTGCCCATAGTGCCAGCACACGATCTATCACTGCGTTACCATTTTTGTCCTCTGAAATTACTGGTTTGATTCACACTTATTTACTTTTTGAAGGGTTGCTTCTTTGTGTAGCTGAGTAAATTATATCTCTGCTGTTACAGGCTGCAGCTGCTATCAAGAAGACACAAGAAATTTTGGCTGTGAAGGAAACACTCAAAAAGAAACAGGAGGAAAAAAGAAAAGTATGTAATGAGAGTGATGCTTTCAGAATGACCTAACAGCAATATAAGTGTTCAAAAATTGCAATTCTCTTCTTCCATATAAGTCTCTTCAACTGTGATGTGTATGTTTCTATTCATGTTGTGTTTGTGACATGTATTTAGTGAGCCACATTGCTGTAGTCAGTATAGTGGTCTGGTTGGTTGGTGTTCAAATCCCGGCAAGAGCAGGTGACTTTTATCTTCTCCGTAACATCTAAACTAGTTCTGGGACCCACAAGGTTCATATTCACTGGGCACCAGAATCTTCTTCTCACAGTGATAAAGTGGCCAGTTTGTGATGTTTGCTACTCACCTTTGTCTAATGCCAAGGTTAAGAATGAAAGGAGGGACAGGGCCAAGTTTATATTTACCTTTTACGTTTTTATGTACCAGGAATTCATACAGTGAATTGCAAGTAGCCTGTGTCGTATGATAATAGGTTGTGTGTGTTTTGGAACATCTCTGTTGTACATTATTTTGTTTCTTAAAATTCTCATGATAAAATTACATTTTAAATGATCTCAAATTTTGGAATATGTGCATTCACTCCATGGGCTTCTTATTGAAATCCAAGAAAACACTGGTTATTCCATTTCAGGAAATGTGTAAGAATATACTTGAGATAATTTATTCATTCCTCTCAAACATTTTACCTACTGGTAATGTGACTGAGCCAGTGTCATAGGAGCCACAAGCCCTTCCACTTTTTGCTCTGATACATTGTGGCTGGTTTTCTGTTTTGTGTAATTAATGTATGTTAAGAAGTGGCACAGCCATGCTGAAAAGAAAAGAGCAAATGCATGATTTGGGGTGACAATAAAGGTATGTTATGTTTGTTCATGACATGTGTGTTGGAGAGTCTAGGGATATACAGTGTACTGTGAATTACACATACATCATCTAGATGTCCGAACAACCACGTGTGCTTCCAGAATACCTTGAATGGTATTATTTTACTTATAATTCCCATGAAATTGGTAACCTTTGTGAAAATATATTTAAGTTAACAATAGAAGGAAATAGAGCAAGGTTAAGAAATGTTAATGACAAGTTTGAGACCACCATGTCCAGTAAAGTGATGATTTCTTGGCTGGAAAGCAGAAAATCTGTGAAGGTTGATGCAGACTTTGTTAAACCTATACAAATCAGGAGACATACCATATTTACTTGAATGCAAGACCAGGTTTTTTGCATAAATTTTCTGCTTAAATATGTGAGCTCATATGAAATTCGTATAAGAAACCAACCACACCATGCCACACAAAATGAGATCGCTCTGAACCGGGCAATGTGGAGCTAAACCAAGGCCTACATCACCAAATTGCCATATGTGTAGATGAAGAAGAACAAAGCATGATGCAGTTGTCTGATTCAATCTTATTTTTTTTGGACATCATCTAACTTTCTGAAGAGCATAATCTTATCTTTTGAACATCATCTAACTTTCTAAAGAGCACAACATTCCAAAAGCCAGCTCTGTTTCCATTTTCAGGCAAAGAAGCACCTGCCAAGGTGGGCCCCTTAGACCAAGCTATTCTGCCACTGGGTAGCACAGAAACAGTAAACTTGTTAAGATATGCACCTGAGATCAGATCTAGTCCAAGGGTAGTAACAGGAAAGTGGATACTGAAAAATTAAAATTAACTACTAAACTCAAAAATAAAACCTGTGCCAATCCACCAATTAAAAACCATAAAAAGGAGCCATGAACTCAGACTGATCAAACAACAGACAACACAAAAATCCAGAACACGCATATTTAAAATGCTTAAAATCACTAACACCATCTGTGGAAAAAACTGTGAATATTCTTCATGGGTTCAAGTAAGTTAATAAACCAAGAAATGGAAAGATCACATATTCAGTGTTGATCAGAACAGTATGGCAGCATATCTCACCAGAAGTGACTGTGAAGCGTTTTAAGTAGGGCTGTAATTCCAATGCAATGGATGAGACAGGTGGTGGGTGTGTTGTGGAATGGCAGTGAGGAGGATGGATTGTTAGAAGTTAATGTGAGGAAGTTGAAGGCGCTGACTGTGAAGATGGAGACAGTGACACTGATTGATAAAGGCAGTTAGAATCTGTCATGCTTTGTGTAATACTGTATGAAATTAATTGTAAAATATTTTCTCTTAGCAGACATTTTAGTTTTGGGGGATCGTCTTGCATTCGGGTAAATACAGTAACCTTTGCATGAAAGGAATTGGTTTAATACCGTAACCTTTGCAGGAAAGGAATTGGTTTAAATGAGATAACATTCCCACAATGCTGAAATTTCTGGGTCATAATTTAAAGGAAGATACATTAAGTCTACCATGTTTGTTCGTGTGATGTCTCCTCCTTCCTCCCCCCCCCCACTACTAGTTGTTAACACTTAAAGATATAGGTGAGGCAGATTTTTCTTACTGATTTGTGGTGATGTATAATAAAAACTGGCATGCTTCAACATTTATATTTCCATTATATGCTCTCTTCATTATTTCCACTATTGTCTAATCAGTTTGGGTTGAACAGAACTTGACACTCAATTTAAATGATGTTGTGGAAGGATTATTTTTACCCAGGTTTGACTCTGCTGGAGCAAGTAGAAGTTATTTTAAGGGTACTACAGGATTTGTGATAGTAAAGCCTGCATGTGTTCTGTTACATCTATGTGATAATAGAAAAATTGACAAGCTGAAATGAAATTTATAACAAGAGTTGCTGGTTCCCTTACAAGATAAAAGAATCAATCATAGTATCTGAAATTAGGTACAAATATTCAAAAGTGTGAGATCATAGACTGGAAAAGAATTGGTATGAGCAGCTTACACAAATTAAGCCATGCCAAGCAGCTAGACTAGCAATGATTTACAAGCCTGTTGGACATAGAAATGTTAGACACCAAAGAAGAAGTTCATAGTATGCCTCAGGTGGATTGCTATGTGTCCAGCACAGGCTTTCAGGTGTATCTTGATGATGGTAGGGCAGGTGCACATACAAGTGGTACATGGAATTTATTTATGGCATTTTGTGAATGAAAATGGGTTCACTTGCATGTACGTGGACTGATATTTTAATTCCGGGACTGATTTTTTTTCCGGGAAACTATAATACATAGCGAAATGGCAACAGAATGGGACACGTGGTAACTCTGTACAAGTGTATGTGCAGTACCGGAGGTCGGTATCTCCCCGCATTCGCTCTGTGGAGGCCCTTGGGTGAACGTCTACAACAGTGTGCGTCGCATTTCACAATGGAGGAGAAAGTGCAGCAGCATGTGTGCATTGATTTCTGTTTCTGTCTGGAGAAAACTGGGGCTGAAATGTACGAAATGCTGCAAACAGCTTTCGGAGAGTCCTGCCTAAGTCGGTAGAAGACATTTGAGTGGTATTCCCGTTTCAAAAGTGGACGCCGATCCTTTGAAGACGAACCCGTCCAGGCAGGGCTTCCACCTCCCACACCGAAGAGACCGTGGCACATGTGCGAGAAATCATTCGTGCTGACCGACATCTGACTATCAGAGAGGTTGCAGAGGAAGTTAGAATAGCATTCAGTACATGCCAGAAAATTCTAACTGAAGACTCGTGAATGAGACGTGTGACAGCGAAATTTGTGCCCCGTCTCCTAACGGCAGAACAGAAGGACGATTGCGTGTCAACTTGCACTGACCTCCGTGATCGAGCCCAAAACGATCCCAACTTCATGTCCTCGGTAATCACTGGTGGCGAATGCTGGGTTTACAGGTATGACCCAGAAACGAAGCAAATGTCCTCCCAGTGGAGCACATCATCATCTCCTCGACTGAAGAAAGCGCAGCAGGTGAAGTTCAGTATGAAGAACATGTTGATTGCGTTCTTCGACATTGAGGAGCTGGTTTATCACGAGTTCGTCCCTACAGGACAGACAGTAAATAAGGAATTCTACAAAACAGTCCTGCAATGCCTTCGCGACGCTGTGCGCAGAGATTGCCCTGAGAAGTGGCGCTCTGGCAACTGGATCCTGCACCATGACAACGCCCCTGCTCACAGGGCTGTCACCACAAATGAATTTCTGGCGAAACACAACATTCCGTCGCTTCCACAACCTCCCTACTCCCCTGACCTTGCTCCATGTGACTTCTTGTTCACACAACTGAAGAAAACAATGTAAGTTCGCCGATTTGATTACGTTGAAGATATTCAAGCCAACACAACGAGACAACTAAGGGCTATTATGAAAAGTGACTACCAGAGGTGCTTTCATCAGTGGCAGGAGCACTGGAATAAGTGCATACAAGCACAAGGACACTATTTTGAAGGAGACAAGACCAACTAACTGTTAAGTCTGCTCATTCACTCACAAAAAAAATTAGTCCCGGAATTAAATGATCAGCCCACATAGGTCTAGCCCCTGGTTTTAGGCTGATTCTTTGGAATAAGAATTGCAACCTCCAGAAATACAGTATATCAGATTTATTTTTGAGATTTTAAAAAGTTTGTAAAAAAGTGTGTTTTATTACATGAATCATAAATTGTCTTCCTATAAAATGTGTTCTTCGGTAATAAACTCTTGCTGTTCTCTCTACACATAATTAGTTGGAAAACTTGTCTCATGTCATTATTCTGGAGTCTGAACCAGTGACCTCTCACTTGAAGCATGGCAGCATTAGCTTATGTACCATGTGTGTTTGTGTATTATCTTTCTGGAATTACTTAAACTGATGTCTCTCTGAACTATGTTTTGTCAGAAATTTATGTATATTGTGTTCTGTGTTCATATTCAGGAGGCACTTAAGCTGACTGCAGATTTGAGGAAAAGGAAGCAGGACCTCTTGGATAAGCAGCTGGCACAGCAAAAGTTGCTGATTGAGAGACTGGAGAAGGGTGGGGTAGGTCCTGAGCAGCGAGAGGCTCTTATGACTACCATAAAAAAATTGCAGGTTGGTTTCGTGTTGTGATTTATACGTGTAATACTTTATTGGTGGATTTGTTACTCTTCAGTGATATGTCACCAGCACCATCAGTTTCTTAATAATATTTAAGTGGAAAAAGAATGTGTCAAACAAAGACTTTTTTAGTGTCTTTATCATTACAAGTGCTATGCTCATATAACTTCCAATCCTTCATTAATATTTTGCTCCTGCTCTCTCTTGCTCTTCTGGTTGTTAATTTATGCTGGAGTCCCATTACCTAATCCTTTGGCTACATTCCTGAGCTAGAACATTTAGCACCCTACTACCCATCTTTGCTTGCTAGTTCTTAACCTTTATCATACGGTATTTAATTTAGTCTTCGTGCCCGTGGTACGTGTTTATGTTAGACAGCTCTTTAAATCGCTGCGCGTGTTTGCCTATAAATGTGTATAAATTTTGAACTGAAGGTGATGAAACAATGAAATTATCTGCACTGTTGCGAATAAATCAGATATATTTCAGTTCAAAAAAAGATTCAGTTAAAATGTTTAGTGCCTACATGCAGGAAGTTAATTTAAAAGTTTTATAATTTTCAATTTATTTTACTTACGTTTCTGTTTTGGACCTGATGTATGCACAGGAAATTTCAGCATGAAGATTTTTGGAGTTGTGCCTTGGCATGGTAGTGTCAGAAACACCATCTTACATCACACGCACACCATACTTACTCGAAACTTCACTAACAACTTTTTTCTTCACACCACTCACAGTTCACACGTGACATTTTAGCTGTGTCGCTGTCACGAACCGAGACTGACCAAATTATGTTGAGTGCTGTTCCAGTCTACCGACTTGCGCCATCATTTCCAGTATATCTTTCGCAAGGAGGAGTCGAGAGTCTCTACATCATATTTTCTTATTTCGTCAAGGAAAGAGTAACTAAAACAGAGCTATTTCAGCGGTTTTATAAAAATGCATAAAATTCCATTCCCTAAATAAATGATGCAGTCGCTCAATGCCCCTGCCTCTTCACTCTCGCTGTCCCAAACCATTTCAGATATCCGGTTTGGGGACAGGAACCCGGCTGTCTTACGCACAGACATTGCAGAGTGCTGACTCAGAAATTAATATTCAGTCCGGCTTATTATTATGAAGTTGGAACAAGTGGTAACACATTGAAATGCCATATTATTTCAGCTGGTTTATCACTCTAATATTTACAGATCAGTCTGTTTATTTCTAGATATCAAACTGCAGTTGGAATTGTAAGCTCAGTGGAGTTTGTGAATGAAGCTTTTCACTTGTAGTACGTTAGAGGAAAATCATTATCTCGTTGAACTGCCAGTAATTACCTATGTTTATTTTATGGGCGAATTTATGCATCTTGTTTATCTTAGATTTCAAACCATCCTTCTCAAATGGGACAGAAAATGAACTGAAATATAACACTGGCATTTGAGAAAATTTAGCATTGGCATTTTATCATATACAGACAGGTGGTACTTAGTCCCTTTTAGCAGTAATATATCCTGCAACGGTCGAAATAAAGTTTGTCTGTGTTATGGCTACAGGATCACGAACTGTAAAGTATATCACTGCATGACGTAGTTGGTTGGAGTAACGAGCAGGATACACAGCAAGAAAATTCTTATATGAAGCATGCCTTCAGGAAGAGACTTACTGTAACAGCAACGCTTGGCTGAGTGAATGAGGCTTCACAGTGAAATGTGTGTGGTCAAAGTGCTGGATGAACAAAATGCAGTCTACTGCTAAACGTCTCTTGAGAAGGAAGTGAGTCAGTTGCTTAGCATAAAAACAAACAGACGAGGTTTTGAAAATTACAGGGTGGCTAGAAACTGCTATTCATGACGTGCATATGTATGTAATTGGGTGAAATGGGCGGAGCACAAATCTGACCACAAAACATTATACAGGTGTCCCAGGAGGAATGTGCCAGACTTCAGGAGGGTGTTCCTTATGTTAAAGTATACCGATATAACCCAAAACACCTATGTCCAAAGTTGAACGGTTACAGAGATAATGGCCAGAGAAGTTTG
>Ga0123352_10001311_pt1 | contig 32637 bp, 21 predicted proteins | sample TergutLab28metaG_FD_89700 | JGI IMG/M metagenome (GOLD analysis project Ga0123352, IMG submission 89700) | Labiotermes labralis P1 segment gut microbial communities from Petit-Saut dam, French Guiana - Lab288 P1 | ecosystem: Host-associated > Arthropoda: Insects > Digestive system > Gut ...
AAAGTAGCGGCTCCAGGTCTAGAAAACAGAGATTAAAGGCTGTGGGGACCCGTTGCGCTGACCACGTGACACCCCTCTATCCGCATAAGTTGGCACTAACTTCGCCGACAGGCGGCGGGCGCTCTGTCGGTATAGTTCGCGTGCGGACTAAGGCCACGGAGTTTAGTTTATATATATATATATATATATATAAGGGGTGTCCCAACAAAGAGCAAGATTTAAAGTGCGTGCCATTGTCGTTCTGTTAGGTTGGCGACACTGAAAATTTAACATCTGTCATTTGTCATTTTTGCGATTAGTAGTCATGGAACGCTACACTAAGGAACAAGGCGTTATTTCCTTTTTGAATAAATGATACGTTTTATTACAAAAGTAAATCTTGCGCTCTTTTTGGGACACCCCATATATATATATATATATATATATATATATATAAGTGTGAGCTCTATGAAACTAATTTGCGCGAGTACTTCATCAGAAATAATCACTGTCAAGTTGGTTTGATGTTCCGTATTTTGTGCACTAATTAGTAGCGTAAAATTTATTAAAAGACCAACAAATGCACCTTAGTTTTAGGGATGTAATTTTGTTGCAGTTCGCTGTACGAACTGTATCATCGCTCACTAATCTGGAGCGTATCTTCTATGTGCTTCACTCCACGACTCCAAACAACATTTTGTAACTTCTGATATTTTAAATTCATCTCTATGTTATTTAATTAATCAACCTTGGATTTAAAAAAAAAAGATTATGTGATTTTTGAAGAATGGAGTGATTTAGACACATTTTAATTATACTTGCATTGTTGTTCTCACCTCCCTGAAGATGGCAACGTGTTTGGTTGAGACATGTCGGTGACCACTGTGCAATAAAATTACACCCGTAGAACGAAAGTGCATTTGTTGGCTTTTAATATCCTTTATGCAGTCTGCTGTTATGTTAAAGTTAAGAAATATACAAAATCACCATTAAAAACTTATGCGTCCTGTTCGGTATGCGATTTGGGACGTCATTTAACTTACCTCTTTTTTTTTAACAGTTAAAAATTATGAAAGTACGTAAGGTGAAAACACTCATTCGTGATCCGCTTCATGCTACTAATGCTCACAGCGATACCGATTTTCTAATGTAAAATGACAAATTTTCTTGAAGCTTTATTGCCAAGAACACTGCTGTGCATTTCTGCACATTTTTGATTCAGTATGTCGGTACGGTGGCTAGGATATGGGCTAGATGATCGGTGGTTTGAATTCCGGCAAGATAAAGAGATTTTGCTGAGTGAAACTGTCTTCTTCTTCTTCTTCTTCTTCTCCTCGTACTCCTCCTCCTCCTCCTCCTCCTCCTCCTCCCCCTCTTCCTCCTCCCCTCTTCCTCCTTCTCCTCGTCCTCCTCCTTTTCTTCTTCTTCTTCTTCTTCTTCTTCTTCTTGTGGACGTTATCCATCGTCTTAATTCTGAACGGAGTACGACGTTTCGGAGGCCGGCTCTGCTTCCTTCTTCAGGTGAAATGGGAAGAAACGTCTCAACTGACGGATCCCTTAGAAAGAACTACTCTCAGTCCGCCGGATTAGGCGTTTCTTCCGATTTCCCCTAAAGGCGGAAGCAGAGCCGGCTTAAGGAACGTTGTACTCAGTTAACAATTGAGACGATGTATAAAGTACAAAAGAATAAAATTGTTGCATTAAGTTTTGTACCGTCAGCAAAGATTTTACTGTTCTCCGAAATGTCCATACCGGCTGTGGGGCCCACCCAACGTCTTCTTCAGTGGGTACCGAGGGTATTTCCTGGCACCAAGTATTATACATCATACTCCGAGAAATACATCGTTGGGTGAAACCCAAACCTTTACTAGAATAAGGAGAAACCCCGTATTGTAGAAAACTTTTATCCCGCTCGGAGAAAACCTAAAGCTCGATTTTAGCACCGTTGCTTGGTTGCGGGGAAAACATAAAAATTGAGTTGAGCGATGTACTGTAGGCCAAATCCTAAAATCTATTTGTGCTATCTTGTTGCTTTTCTCAAGACATTTGTATCACAACGGGTTAAGATGTAACTGCGGATGGATAGTTCCATTAATGAGGCTTCTACATTAACACACTGAGGTTTATACATCTGTGTGAAGTTCGAAAAAATCAGTCCATGCCGTCTAGACATTAACTCAGTCTCTCTGTTCTGCTGTATCCAACACTAAACACCAGTTTTGCATATATATATATATATACATATATATTACAGAGGTGAAAGTAAGTAAGTGAATACCGACCCAAATTATTAATATTTCTGATTGTATTTTCGCCCTATATTTTAAAGTCTTGTTTATGTGTAACAGCGTGATCTGAGTGCTGATGGAATGTTTGGTAGAGTCCGTGGCCGACTGACCTTCCCTCTCTCGGTAGGATCCGTTACTTCTATAGACTCACGTGATTAAGTTGATTCTCATTTCTCATTGTAGTGGATAATACCACCTGACATTCCGTACCGACTTCTTAGTATATGAACGTTGTCAGAGATTTAAACCGTAGGAAAGAACATTCGATGCTCTTGTTTGAAAAAGAATATGCAGACACAAGTTTATGCGAGACAGAGTTGATGGGGATCGGTAAGCGGACATGCCGCTGTTCATTGGTACCACCGTAACTGGGATAAGAATAATGCTTTGTGATGTTATTAAATTCGATATGTAGGTCTGCTAGAGATTCCAGTTACAGACTTCTGTGCTGTTATTCCCAGTTTGACTGTCCTTCTACTGTCTCATTACGTTAAAATACACTGTTACTTACTTCACTCTTCCCAGAGAGTTTTTAGGCGCGTTCGCAAAATTGCGAAAAGTGACCGTTAACTTCGTCGTGTCTGTCTGTCTTTCTGCCCGTGCGCATGGAACAGCTGGGCTCCAACTGAATGGATTTTCATGAAATTTGATATTTGAGTATTTTTCTAAAATATACTGAGAAAAGTCAAGTTTTATTAAAATATGGCAAGAATAACGGGTTCTTTACAAGAGGACATGTATACATTTATGATCATATCTCGCCCAGTTCTTCATAAAAAAAATGTTTCAGACAAAAGGAGTAGAGAAAATCGAAACACAGTTGTGTATTCAATAACGTCTTTTCGAAACTCTTGCCGTGTATGAGTTAAAATGGGGGGAAAAAATGTAGAGCCGGACAGGCCACAGATGATATGGCGCATGAGTTCTGGATACGTAAGACTAGAAACACACACTCAGAATATATAATACATACTGCTTTTCCACTGCAACAATGGTTGCACGAACGCATCTGAATGTGACGTATGTAGATTGCCTGTCTTGTTTTCATTACGTTTTGATTGCTGACCGTTCATTTGTTTACTTCACTTCACTTTTCAACAGAGTCGGTTTTGTAGCGTTGAATGGTACAGCGACATAAGGTACTGAATGAATTATGAATTGCACTTAGACGCTGAAGCAGGTATAGTGGCCATAATCCTAGGACCCTTCCTATTTAATAGGCGCACTCCTTTCCCCTAATCACTTCAGCTACTACCTGAACACAATTCCATCATCCTGGAGCTGTAGGAAGTAAGTTTGCAACATGAGTAGCAATTTGTAGCCACACACGGTGTTAAAGTCAGAAGTCTATCGTAAGATATTTCTTTATTTTATTAAGAAATTACAGTTTGGTGAAGTGTGACGAAGGAGCACGAAGTGAAAACCAACTAATACTAGTGTCGCTGGAGACGGTATGCAGGTCTGTAAAACCGACATGGCGAATGGCCTATCATGCATCATGCTTGTCTGTGCGTGTTGGCTTGACACAAATTTTAAATGTCATTAAAAAAATTCAGGACATCAAGAGATACATATTTTACATTATTAATTACTGTTTATTGCACTATAAATGGAAGATAATGAGCTAAAATTGAAATATAAATCCGTCTCCTAAAGGTTGGCCGGTGTTAAGGTTCTGTTTAACGAGAAAATAATAAACTGTTTTTTTTCCCACTCAAATATCCAATAAAACTCCATTGTAATGAATACTCTGTACAGCAACCACATAACATTTTTTCTGGTCACCAAGCCTGAAAACTGTGTCGCCATGATGGCTAAATTCCGCCATAAGTCATGAGCCACTTAAATACGTGACCACCACAAAACAAAAAATTCTATGAGATGTAAAGTAACGTGCGTCACGTAAGCAGCTTTGCAACAACACCCACGTCGTAGCCGTCCCGGTGGCCTGTTCGGTATCTTACTACTTGAAACGGTACCGGGTTCGGTCCAAACCGAGACCATTAATAGCAAAATACAAGACGTTAGCCACTCTGTCAGTATATTGGCAACCAATTGTCCCTAAGACGGGAATAAAATCAAACTTTCGAAACTTGTTCTGTACCAGGTGCACTTCGAAAGATACAGTACTCACATAATGTTCAGAAACCAAAACGGCCAATGTTACAGAACTTTAACCCTTACCCTGCTAACGTGGAGAATATGGTGAGCTCCTAATAATGCCAGCAAATGGCAAATGGGATTTATTTCGGCGTTTAAAGGGTTAAATCAATATCAATATGTAGTAGTGTGGTACAGACAATATCAATATGTAGTAGTGTGGTACAGACAATATCAATATGTAGTAGTGTGGTACAGACGCTCCCCAGCTTACGTAATATTGAACGTCCCGGAAGTCCCGGCATAAGTTGGAATGGACAAGTATATATGTCTGGGCCGGGATACCGGAGTCGGTATAGCGACTCGCTACGGGCTGGACGGTCCGGGGATCGAAGCACGGTGAGGGCGAAATTTTCTGCACCCGTCCAGACAAGCCCTGGGGCCCACCCAGTCTCCTATACAATGAGTACCGGTTCTTTCCCGGCGATAAAACGGCCGGGGCGTGGCGTTGATCTCCCACCCCATTGGCGCCGAGGTTAAAGAAAGAGTAGAGTTATACCTCTGCTCTCCCTATGGGCCTTCTTGGCCTGTTCTAGGTTGAACTTTACCTTTCCCTTACTGTACATATATATGCAAGGAAGTCGGCCGAAATCCAAACTACAGCACAATGGAACATGATTGGCCGTAGCGTAACCGCCAGCAGTATTCTTCCGCCATCTTCGTTTCGTGGCGCTTTCATTCCCGCATGGAAAAAAAAGGCGCACATATCAAGAATGCCATTTATTTTTTTTATTTTGTAGAATTGCGTAAGTCTGAAAATGCCTGACGTATAAGTGCGTAAGGGGGGGGGGTTTCTTTAATTATCACAACATGTTCTGCTTCTTGTATTTTGCCCGGTCGTAACAAGTTCTAATCCTCGATTTGTAAGATTCACTTTTTTTTCCTGTTGATATGTTATTGCATTCGCTCCTATAGAAGAACATAATTTCCTTTTACGGAAAAGTTTGTTATTTTACATAATTATATTGTCCTGAGTTCCGCATCTGAGCATGCGTCGGTACTTTGTAATATTTTGTACGATGTGTGTGTTTATTTTCGGAATAAGTGTTCTCATTGTATTGTTTCAGCTGGCGTCAGCTGAGGAGGTGGAAGTCGTTGAGGCGGTACCAGGGACGGTTCAAGGCGTCGGTCCGTCACAGGAGACGGTTGAGGCTGGAGACTCGCAGCTAGCCCAAGACCGAGGTGATGAGTCTGACCTCTCAGGTTCGGACCAAATAGCCCTCGAGTCGGCAGATCAAGAACCTGGAGGAACACAAAACAACCATGGGTACGCCGCTCCACACAGGGGACATCCACTATCACATCCAGTGAGAGGCACTGCGGGACTCGGTCTTCCGCCACCCCATGCGATTGGGAAGCCATTTGGAGGGCCTCACCATGGAAAGCAACCGGTGTTCGATCACAATCATGCATATCATGGCCCTCCTCCACCTCCACCCCAGCAGAAACCCCAGCCAGAGGCCATGGATAAAATCTATAGTGGTGGCGGAGGCGGTGGAGGTGATGCGTGGCCAGCTCCTATGCCTGACATGCCGAAGATTGTGTCTCTGGATGTAAAATGCGACAAAAATTCGATGAAAGTGTACATAGGATTTGACAAACCTTTCTATGGCATAGTCTTTAGTAAGGGGCATTACAGCAATGTAAACTGTGTCCACCTACCTGCAGGACTGGGGAGAACTTCGGCGAACTTTGAAATCAGCATTCACGCGTGTGGAACTGCAGGGAACACTGAGAATGGACTTTATGGCTACGGCGCAGACTCCGGGTCGGGTACCTACTTTGAGAACATCATCGTTGTGCAGTACGATCCTCAGGTGCAGGAGGTGTGGGATCAGGCGCGCAAGCTACGCTGCACTTGGCACGATCAGTACGAGAAGTCTGTGACCTTCCGCCCCTTCCCAGTCGATATGCTGGATGTGGTGAGGGCCGATTTCGCAGGAGACAACGTAGGCTGCTGGATGCAGATCCAAGTTGGCAAAGGACCTTGGGCTTCAGAGGTGTCTGGACTTGTTAAGATCGGTCAGACTATGACAATGGTCCTTGCCATTAAAGATGACGACTCTAAGTTCGATATGCTGGTTCGTAACTGTATGGCGCATGACGGCAAACGTGCTCCCATCCAGCTAGTGGATCAGAAGGGCTGCGTCACAAGGCCTAAACTTATGTCGCGGTTCACGAAGATTAAGAACTTCGGTGCCAGTGCTTCCGTGCTGTCTTACGCCCACTTCCAGGCATTTAAGTTCCCGGACTCCATGGAAGTCCACTTCCAGTGCACGATCCAGATCTGCCGGTACCAGTGCCCGGACCAATGCTCGGATCCGACGTCCCTTTTGCACGGCGTTCCGGGACACGACACCGCTTACGGCCTGCCGCCTCCACCACAATTGCCTCTGGAGGCTTACTTGCAGGCTGCGGCTGGCAGGCCAAGGGACGAGCGCAGGGTGAGGCGGCAGCGCCGCGAAACCACATCCGATCCCGAGAAAGAGGTCGGCGTTAACAGGGTGATCCGTGTCGTGTCTACCGGCGACCTTACCTTCTCTCTGGACGATAATGGCAACAGCAGCGCCCCTACTATGGTGTTTCCAGGACGAAGTGAGGACGCCACTGTTGCGGGTCTCATCTGCATGACCACTCCGGGATTCGCGGCCACACTGGTCGTCCTCCTCGCAATTCTTATAATCTCCTGCCTCATGTCGGCCTTCCTGTGCGTCCGACTGCGGCCGTTTGCTACTTCCGAGAAGAATATAGCTGCCTCCTTCACTAATCCTTCCCTCATCAAGAACAAGGTTTCTAAGAGCTGCTTCTATTCGTAATACAGGGCTGCTGATATAATGATTTGCCAAGGTCTGAGTGTTTGGAAGAAAAGAGGGAAGAAGAATAGACATCCTTTCTACCTCCCTGGCAAGTTGATGATGCAACAGTGCCTTAGATGAAATTTTATGGAGACTGAATTTCCGTATACAGGCGAGGCGCCACTCAGGGCGTTCTGCTTGGCAGTTAAACACTGGGAACAACATACAGACACACGCTTCAGTGGAACCAAAATATAATTGCAAGGATATCTTCGACTGGTAACGAGTTTTATTTTATTCGTGATGGCGAAGTTCGCATATTCTTTGTCAAAAGAAAAAAAGAAAGAAAACAATAGATCATTCTTATAATGCAGAGTATCATGTATTAGAGGCAATATTAGCGTAGACACTGCAAGCATTGGCGAAATTATTACTTTTAATTTGGTTATTTCATTTATGAGAAAATTAAATCGGACCTCAACCAAATACCGTAAGACAAGGGTGGGAAAGTTTGATAAATTTTAAGGGTGTGCACAAAGCAACGCACTGTTTCAAAAAATGTTTGTCATTTAACAGTATTGGACAACAGTCCTTGAAGCAGCTCGTCAAATAGATTCTTTTGTTTGGACACTCTGAAGGCCTTAATCGATCAATGACTATACTCCACGCATGGTGTTCTGAACACCCATACACGAAAGGGCCAAAAACTCATTCATAGCTTTTCACGGTAGAATACACTATTATTTTTCGGCTTGGTTCACTAGCAAGCATTGCATCAGTTGGTGTTTCTGTTAAATTGCTCAATTCTCTTCTCTGAATCAGTAATCTTTCTTTTAATACGTATTTATGAGTTTTCAGGTTTTCACGCCGGGAATCTCTTCAGATTTTGATCTTCTGGGTTTCGGCACGATGTAGTCTTGTTGGAAGAATCCGACGTTTCGGAGAGGTACGCGTTTGTCTTCAGAGTTTGATGTATTAGGTACAAGTTTGACAATAGCCCTTCAACGCCGAACAGGAAGTTAGAACGTTACTCCAAATCGTTGGTATCCACCTGCAAGACCACTCAGTGGCGAAACCCAAAAAATCATAGTATTACATATGTGTTATTTTCATAGCACTTTTCAGTCCTCATTTCATATTGTAACATATTTCACCCACAGTACTGTGACTGGAGAAGGGTTCCTTCGGATGCTGAGACACTAACGGCATTTCTGTCATTTGGGTATCTGTCTTTGTCGTCAGTACAATTTTCATTGTCATCATATGCATCATCATCATCATCATAATCATCATTGCCTTTGTCACGAACTTACTACAATATTTATTTATTTATTATCCAATTAAAACCGACAAGTCAATCTTAATATCATATATAATTTTTTTTTTGTAGTTTGAAAACTAGCTCAGCAACTCTCTTCAGGGATTTTTCACTTCGGTACTTTGGTTAAAGTGATTGATCTACATCGGTGATCGATTCAGTCTGTAGGTTCCATGTTTCTACATTCACACATGTCATGTAATGTTTTAATTAAACTGTAGACAGTGGTTGCTTAAATACCTATGAAAGGGCCACTAGTTTGTAAATAGGCTTATTGTCTGGTTATGCTGTAGACAGGCCCGAACAGACTGTTTGATCCCTGTAGATGTGTATGTGTGTGTGTGTGAAACATTCATTGAATGGTACAGTGAATAATAACGCAGACTGTCAACTATGGCTGAGCTGGAGAGTAGCAGGCAAACACAGGTTATGTTCCCAGGAGCATCCCAAAAGCTATGACTCTATGTCTTCTAAGCTCTATTACGAATACTACTAATACTGATTAGAACAATAAATTAAATATCATTTATTTATTGCACAATACATATACTATTCATCATTCGAATTTTTTTTACAATAGAGGTATTGAGAGAGTTATTAATTTTGGGACCAAATTTTTGGGCTACCCCCCTCCCCGAATGGAAACAACAAGTAACAGGCTTCAGTTATCCTTTGACGTGAAACGTAGATTTGTAAGAACGCTTTTATGTGGGAATACTTCTTGATAATTATATTGTTCTGGTGAATGTTCAGGGTCTGCATTATTTTGTGTAACTGAGAATGTTGATAGAGAGTCAAATGAAACCTGGCGCGTCATGGCTTAACTTGTGCTACTGATATTCATAACGAGGTGTCGTATTCAGTATGATAAATGGTTCATTTGGATTAGTAGTGAAGTAAGTTGTGTTCATTTAATAATAAGAAAGAACTTTTCTTGAAATAACTGTGTGGAAACTGACGACACACTTCGGATTGCACTGCAGTTACTGGATGCAGGGTAACAGCAATAGTTCTCTCTACTACCCGTAATTGATAAAACACCGAGGATGAAGCTGTTCATGACGGGCGGAAGTCTTAATTTGTATCTTTGGGAAAAGAGAATCGTATTATATCCCACCCACTGTTGTGTCCAGACGTTTCTGTATGTTCGTTAAGGCTGCAAAACAGATTTATTCTTTAGAATGTAATATTTAATGTGCCTTAACTGCACAATTGAATTCTTTTTTGTGACGAACGTATGTAGTTTTAAATTGACATCTAATTGCAACAATTAGATTCGTTATTTTTATTCGAAAGGCGATTCTTTATTACTGTCATAAATATTTAACTGGAAAACTGACCCCGCGATGTATTCTTAGTTTTATTTAAAGATGTGTCCTGGCGCTGGAATATAAAATCAGCAATAATTGTTCCAAATTCTGAGTTGTCAAACATGATTGCTACTACCTTCCTGTATTGTCTAATGTGGAACTGGAGCAGACATCTAACAACAATAAAAAACAACGACAACGACAATGAACATGGCTACGACGAAAGCAGTGGTGTGACTAAGTGTTGTCTTCAGTACACTTTCTGTATAAAAATAAAATTAAAAAACGCGTGGATGGTAGCCTCGAAAAAGAAAATATTTTGTAAATTTATCTGACAACCAACCTTTTGGGAGATTATATTCACAAAGAAAATTATTAGTGCAGTGTATGTTTTAGAATTCTATCTTCAGTACATTTAAGGGAAACTACTTAACTGGCAAAGAAAGTGCAGTGAAGTTATAAATATGAATTCATTCAGTTCTTTGCCTGATTTCAGGCTACCGCCGAGAAGTAGATGGGAACTGCGCTCTTCTGGGTTATTACGCAGCGAGTACTGCTAATTTCTTACCGACGTTTCGGGACAACCTGTGAGTCCCATCTACATGGGTCAAGAATCCCCTGAAGATGGGACCGATAGGTTGTCCCGAAACGTCGGTACGAAAGTACCGCTATTCGTTGCGTAATAACCCAGAAGAGCGCAGTTCTCGTTTAGCTCTCTGTCAATTAATTGTCGAAAAACAAAATAATTTGACGTAATTCACATTTTATGATATATACTGCCGGGGCTGAGCTTAGTGATAAGAATCGCAAGTACCCAATAAATCGTTTTATGCATTAACGTATGGTTGTCTAGGAGCAATACAGGGGAAATGTGCTCACTATATCCGGTATCGTGCTTGCATATGTTCTGCTAGCAAGCGCACAGAGACACGGAGAACCACACAAGGAATACACAATGGCAGGAAGGGAACGAATGAGAGGAAGTAGCGGTAGTTTTTTTATTATACAACCTGCTTGTGAAATGCAAGTTTGAGGAATGTAGTGCTGCTGCTTAGTCTGAACCCCGTGTCCGTAGGACTTTTCTTTACCTTCTCATAACGCTTAAAGTCACTCGAGCAATGCGTACGTACGTACCTACGTGCGTGTATGTGTGTGTGTGTGTGTGTGAGAGAGAGAGAGAGAGAGAGAGAGAGGAGAGACATATGTTGTATTTGAGTTAATGTTTTCAGTTGTGTGTGAAATCATGAATGACGAATCAAAATTATGTTAGACTATGTATTTGCGTACTGCTTTAAATTTGTCAGTGCGCGCGTGTGTGGTAGGTATGTAAACATCACAAACTAACAAACTATTCTTTGTACTGTATGGAAAAATTTGATGCATATTAAAAATAAAGGAATAAAAAAAAATAATGTCCATGTAATTTTTGTCCTATGTGCTGTGCAAATTTAATATTATTCAGCTGACGGGTTATCTTCTGTTACTTGGACTGACATTTTACTGTGGTCAGTAGCGATGAAGCAGTAAACGCCGAAGGAGGGTTATGGTATGTATTATTTATGATGGAAATTTGCGTCCATTGCACTGTTACGTTGTTGAAACCCTTATAGAGGAGCCAATGATCTCTTGGCGCCCTCGTACGGAATCCGACATTATATTACCGTCTTGTCAAATCCAATCCATTTGCTCCCAATACTTTTTCTTTAATATCCATGTTTATATTATGTTGCAATCAGTACAATGCATTATAAATGGTGTTTTCCCTTCAGGTTTTCCAACCAAATGTTATGCATTTTCATACCTCCGATGTGTGCTACATTCCCCGTCTATCCGTTCGTCCTTACGTTCAACTGTTAATAATACTCATATCTGTTAAGATTACAAATTATAAACCGGCTCACAATGCACTGTTATCCTGTCTTTTGTCACATAATCCTTCTTCAGTCCAAATGTGCTGCTGTGGTGGTAGTGGTGGTCGTCGTAGTAGTAGCGATAGTAGCTGTAGTAGCAGAAGCAGTATTACTAGTAATGGTTCAGTTATCACTGCCACCGAACAGCTACAACTGAGTAGGCAAGCACTTAAAATACACAAAAATTTAACAACAACAATGATAATGTAGTGTCTGTCAGACTTTGACTTGACTTCCACCAAATTTCGTCTAGACAAATACTACAGATAATGGTTCCTATACTGTTTCACTCGGTAGTTTTCGCTGCCACCAATTCGAATCTCTTATCTAATAACAAGAACTCAAAGGCAAGATAGCAAAATCATCTAGCTATTACTATATATTCTGATGTACTGTATTCAAGTATTTACAGTGGGAGTTAATAGTTGAACCCTTACCCTGTTAACGTGGAGAATATTGTGAGCCCCTAATAATTCCAGCAAATGGTAAATGGGATTTAACTCGGCGTTTAAAGGGGTTAAAATCACAAATAATTTCGTAGTTACCAAATAGTTAACTTGCCTTTGTATAAACCAAAGTAAGCAAACTTTATGATTTGGAATATTTAAGTCTGGATTAAGTCCGAATTTATGCAACTCAATTAAATTAAAATTTCAATACAACCAGCACGGCTTACCTTGTAATATCAGAAGACAGAAGAACATTGCGAATTTTACAGCCAAGTTATAACACTGTTTCGTATGTAATCTTCTTCAGTAACTGTGGATACGTAACTACCAATAACCAACATGAGTATGCGCTTACGTTGCTTATGAGGTCAATTACCGGTGCGTACTGATTATACCTCGTATAGCGACAAAATAGTTGGTCAGACATTCCATTAAGTTAAGCGAACTGTCACGTCACTCTTAGGTGTAAAAATTGTCTCTAAGTACAATGGAAGGCTAAAGAATTTGCTGAATTAATAAAAGTGGCTGACTGTCGCTTCCTGTATGTAATGTAACAAATAAGTTCATGTACGTAAATTCCTAATCTAAGTTACAGATTTCAGACCCTACATTATTAGTTTAAACGTGACATTCATTACAATAATAATAATTATTATTCCATGGAACAGAGGGGGTGCGCAGTGGCGCAGTTGGCTGAGGCACTGCGCTACAAACCGGAAGGGCGCGGGTTCGATTCCCGATCATGTCATTGGAATTTTTCACTGACATAATCCTTCCGGTCGCATCGCACTATGGTTCTGGGGTTGACTTAGCCTCTAAAAGAAATGAATACCAGGAATATTTCCTGGGGGGTAAAGGCGACCGGTGCTTACGGCTGACAACCTTACAACCTTCACGTGCCGATTTTCTTTAAATCTGGGAGCCTCAACCTCCTGGAACCCTCAGGACCTGTCCAGGCCTGTAATGGGATTGCTTTACCTTTTACCATGGAACAGAGCCCTCCTTCAGGAACGCACAGTTATTCGGCTAATCAAGCATTTTCTCTCATCTGATCGAACCCGAAATTTCGTTACGGTGTTCACAAAGAAGCCGCAGTTTGTCTCCATCCTGAGCCAGATAAGTCGAGTCCACTCCCATTCTATTTATGGAAGATTAATTTTAATGTTATAGCCATCTATGCCTAGGTCTTCCAAGTGACCTTTTCCAGTTTTTTTCACTAGAATTCTGTATGAATTTCTCTTCTCACCCATAAGAACCACGTGACCGGCACACGTAATTCCCTTTGTTTCAATCACCTTAATGCTATTTGGTGAGTACAAATCATGAAGCCATAATAATAGTAATAATGGAACATGCATGTTAATAGATGTTGCAATTCCTGGAGACAGAAATGTGATCAAGAAAGAAGCCGAGAAGATTTTAAAATATAAAGACCTCATAATAGAAATTCACCGCATGTGGAATGTGAAATCAACTCTGATACCGGTAATAATAGGGGCTACTGGAACCATTTCAGTATCACTCCTACAATACCTGAGCAACAAACCAAAAAATCACGAAATCAAGGAACTAAATCAACAGCCATATTGGACACTGCACACATACTGCGGAAAGTGCTAATGTAAAAGTACAAAACATATTTCGTATGTGAAATAACATTACATGTAGCACAAATTGTAAATATAGAGCAGATGCAACGCTATGTACCCGAGAAACATGGTTTGTTTCAGGTATGTAATTGTAAATACCCTGCATAAGGGTGATAAATACAATAATAATAATAATAATAATAATAATAATTAGTGGGTTGGTTGGGTTCCCGTGGTGGAGGGATCTCAAAGGCTTGTACTGTATCAGCCTTGATGATAAGGGTTGAGCATTGGTGGAATAGTGGTTGGTGAGGGAAACAGACGTCCTCAGCGAAAATCCAGCTGCATTGCGCCTTTGTCCACAAAAATAACACATGAGCTGACCGAGTCTGAACCCGGACTAGAGCAGAGGATGCCAACCACCTGAGACCTATGGAATGACCAATGGTTAGGTAAGTGATAACCCACCGTGGGAATATATAAAACAGTTCTACACATTTGGACACAAACGTCCGCAGCGGAATACGCGTCAGCAGTCATGGTCAGTGGCACAAGAACGGCCTTGAAGCTGCGATGGTGTTCTGTGTACCTTTACTATTAACTGGCATGTAACGAGAATGGAAATGTGTGATCCTTAACGGATACACATACAAGCATTCCTTGCGCCTTGCCGTTCTGAATACATTCGTCTGATCCGACCATCTTTGATGAAGCCGTAAATAATATTTCTTTATGAAAGAGTACTTCTGTTATGTTGATTTTTTTGTATGAAAGTAGAAGTGACATTACTCTAAGTTTAAAAAAAACTAATATTAAATTTTATCAAAATGTCTCCTGTGGCACTTGATTTAGAACTGTCGAAAGAGATATAGTCTCCCCCACATACGTTTAGTTCATATCAAGGACGTCAAACTATGGCCCAATATTCGGAATCTGCCCTCGAAAATTTCAGTCCGAACGACCGCGATGTTTATGGAATTTTTAATAATTATACTCCATAATAAATTCCAAAGTACTGTGCTGGCAGAAGCGAATCCAATACATAGGAATCTTAGATTTTGAGAGAAATTCAAATTTTGGTTTCCTAGTTGCCCTAAACAACAATGGGTACCGGGTCTTTCTCAGGGTTAAAGCGGCCGGGGTCTGGCTTTGAACACCCACCCCCATTTAGCGCCGAGGTTAAGGAAAGAATAGGGCTGTACCTGTACTCCGCCTTTGGGTCTTCGTGGCTTATTCTAGGGTGAACTAGTAGCCTTAAACATATTTACGTAAGCCACTGTTTTCGTATCCATCACCTACACACATGCAGTGAGACAGATCTTGTATATTTTTCTACTTAGTGCTGTGGTAAGTCAGTGCTGTTAGGTATTCGTGAAACGCGTAGTTCTGGCGGAGCTCTAAGCCTCGAATTCTCTCCAAAATGAGCCCAGACCTCTCCGAACTTCAAGTAAAAGAAATGGTGCAAATAAACAAAATAATGCAGAATTCTATCATATTTACTTGGGTCATTGAGTGGCGTAACTTTCGATTATAATCTTTATTCCTTGTCTTTGAAAAATAAATTCTCAGTGTCCCTTTACCAATAGGCACGATAAGCACATACCTAGAAATACACCACCTCCCCAAGGTTAGGAAATTGAATGATAGGCAATATCATTTAATTCAAAAGGAATAAATCAACGAATAGACAGTCAATATAAGTTTCTCTTATTGAAAGTAACCGTAATACAGTAATTAATACAGACGTCTACACATGACAAGAAAATCAGAAGGACAAGGACAGCTGAATGCTTGGAGCATTATATGCATAGACCACGATTTTGCTTTAATGCAGTTATCTAAAAAATTTTACTGGGTCTAAACGAGCATGAGGAACAGGCGAAAGAGTGCAATGTGTGAAGGAAACAACGCAAAGAAATTAAAAGAAGTCAGTTTCTCGCATGAATTGTATTATAATTCATCCAGTTGTGTTATATTATACGGAATAGGAATGAAGTATTACATTCAAACACAACACTTATATCTGCCATACACAGCTACACGTTTCAGTTCAACGAACAATCATCAGGCATTACTTTACAAAAATTCGAAAAACATAAGTACACATGCAGTGAGATCTCACTAGTTAATTATGTTTTTTCCGCATTGTTTTAAAGTAATGCTTTCTGATTTTTCGTTGAACTGCAACACGTTGCGCTGCGTGACGAATATTAAAGTGTTTTGTCTGACTGTAATGCTTCTTTTGCATTCAACTCTCGCATTAAACTCACCACACACTTTCTTGAAGGAGCGCCACTAACATTAAAGTGTTGCCAGTTAATATATTTGCACTTGTACGGCTCTTTCACATGTAAACAACATATCCACTGTGTAAATACCCAAGATTCTGTGGTGCAGGACGTCCTCCTCACAACAGATGCCATTCAACTGAACTCCGAATTAAAAAAAAAATAAACAGTTAAAATAATCATTCCTGTTTTGAGTGCTCTGTATTGCTTGTGTTGTTGAATCGAAAGGAGGTTTCTTTCAAATTCGAGCCAGGCATCTCCTAATGACGATTTGCGACAACTAGGTGTCACGATCTGCCGTATTTATGTGTCAGTCCTGTGTACTAAATTCAGAAGTGGCAGCAACAGAGAATCTGCACTCGGCCATTGACTCAGCGGTATTACTAAGTAGTGGCTCCAGTGACCCACAGGCCTGCGGCGCCAAAAGACAAGTGCCGACCACTTCCGCGTACTGCATGTTGACATCGTTAACATGCATATTGGCACTGTTGTAGGTCGACAGGGTTATGGGCATGGTGGACATAATTATGAACGTTATCCACAAATGTAATGGGTAGTGTCTGCTAAACATGTGTTCGCATAGGTGGGTTATGTTTAGTCTTGGTTAGTTATTAAAGACGAGAACTCTTAGCCTGTTTTTCCTAGACAGAATAATGCCTCTTCCTGTCTCCTTAAGTGGCATCCAGACGTGCTGTGTTGTAACATGTGTTCGGAAAAGAAATTAGCATTCGTTAAACAGGGCTCAACAAATCACAGGTGCGAGGTCGACAAGATGAATATAAATTTTGTCGTTTAGTATATTTCCGAGTAAGTGAATTATTTTCCGATCCCGGCGGTCTAAGGCGTGAGTCTGCGGCCGCTCGTCTGCTGAGATTGTAGATTCGAATCCCGTCTGGGCGCATAGATATTTGTTTGTTGTGATTGGTGTATGTTGTCTGGTAGAGATTACTGCGACGGGCTGATCACCCGTCCGGAGGAGTCCTACCGATTGTAATATGTCCTTCTGTGTGATCTGGAAACCTCAAGAATGAGCGATGAGTGTGGCAAAAAAATGCACAGCTCCGGCAACACCAAGTGAACACCAAGTCTTTGTTTAGCAGCCATATGCGACTGTCTCTATTACAATGAATGTTTAGATGTACATCTTAGTTGAAATGCTGTTAAATTTTGGGAATTTCGACACGTTTGCTAATTAAGAGGTGCAGACCTCTCCACGCCACTTTGATGTCGATAAGTTTTCTAGCTTCAAAGTGTCTGGGCTGGTATAGAGATTGTAGAAGCATATGTAGTTTCCTGTGTTAAGTAGATTCTTTGAGAATATGAAGCAATGTGGTGTAATCTACATCAAGCTTTCAATCTGGCTTAGTCAGTAATATGTAATTTTATTACGCATGTATATATTTTTTGGATATAGAATTGATATGAAATGTAAGCATGCAGAAACATTATGTGTGAGACGTGGTTCCATATGAAACAATCACGAATCTGGCGACCATGAAAACTCTAAAATTTTGGAAGAGTTGAAAGTAGAACCAGTTGACGGGAAAATAAGAAGATACAAATAAAAATGGCTACGACGTGTAACAAGAATGAAAAACAACAGGATGCCAGAAATAATGCTGAATTATAGGCCAGATGGACGAAGACGACTTGAAAGACCTTTGAAGAGACTATTTGATGAGCCGGAAACAGGTCTCTAAAGGCGTAATTCGTCACGGATGATGGTGATGATCGTAATATTATTTGTTAATAATATTGATATTAGTATTGTGTTATATCCGACACGTTTAACCTAAGTGAGGATCTACACTTGGGATAATTTTGCACGAAATTTGATAATTTTATGAAAACTTATTGTAGTCCATCCCGACTTAATATACGGATCGAAGGATTTAAGTGAACTGTGTATTGAAAGTATGGAAGAAATTGATAATTAAGTTGTATAACTTCTAAATTGAGTTTCTTGATAACCCTCATTATGAAGAAAGAATATGAAACAAAGTTATGTAACCTACGTTCATGTAATTCTAAGATAAGTACAATGTTGCAAAAGATTATGGTCAAGTTTTCCCAATGCACTTCATGAAGGCGTACAGGAGAGTGGAGGTATAGCTCTATAAATTCAAAACCTCGGTCCTCAACAGGGTGAGTGAAGGGCTTCACGAACCTACGGCTTCCTTATCTTCTGCTTCTCGACTGGATCTACGGTCCATGCAGGACTCTGATCTCCTTGGATCAATTTCCAGGTGTCCCAATCCACGCTACATTTCTCCAGCCTCTAACGTACATTTTCTTCAGATAATTTTTATAATAGTCCAGTCATCGCTCTCTTGTCTTTCCAACGGAACTTTTTTTTTTCCTTCCAGTATATTCTTAAACACTTTCTTCAGAGTTTATTTTCTTCCGGCATTCTTTCCACTACCCAAACCATCGTAATGTTCCTTTTCTAATTCCAGACAACATCTTGTTCTCTATACAGATCCATCAGCTCTAGAATTGTGCGTATCCCATTTTCTTTTACTGGGCTGAATATTTATCTCAATATTTCACTGTCTTATATTGCTAAGGTGTGTACGCGCCGCTCTATGTACGGGGAAACGGTCTATGGTAAATGAGGGGCTGGGTGGGTCACACAGTCCATCGGAACGCTGTGGAGAAGAGAGAAATCTTTTGTCCCTGCCTAGAATCAAACCACGATTCCTCGGCTGTCAAGTCTACTCACCGAGTACGCTATCCAGGTGCATGCTTTAAAAAAATCATACCTTAAGTTACGGGATAAGACCAATGCAGATGTCAAAGTTTTGCGACTGAATTGTTGCGAATTCCCGAACTTACATAAACTGATAACGCCTCAGAGTAGGCTGAGGCACGCGGAAATAGGGTAACCATGTTATACGCTGCTAGCTGTGTGCAGCTGCGAACACATGTTCGTAGCTGTAATTCGATATCCCTTATTGACTATGATTTTCTTTTTGCCGGGAAGACAGTATGGCTGACTTTCGTGGCTGCGTGTGGTGCGTAAGCAAGTGTCAAGGAAGTTGTACGTATAATGAAATAGTGTCAGATTTCTAACGGTTTGTGACGCTTGTATTAAAGTTTTTTAAATAAAAATAATGTGCGTGTAAATCAGAATATCGTAAGAAGAGAAGGAGGCAGTATGGTAAGTAGTTACTTCTTTATGGTCCAAGTGTAGTAGTACTTGCATAAAGTAACCAAAAATCTTACCATATGATCGTGGGAAATCCAGTGGTAAGATATGTACCACCTGCTGTAATACGTAAAATCTCTTTAGTTTTACCCACGCATTGTACTGTGCGTGTTTCATGTGAGTGCCAGGAGAAAGAGCAGATATTTACCAAGTAGCATTAATTCTTGTAATGATTGTGGCGTGTTTTGTCTTTGAGGTAAGAACTGAATTTCTTGCGTGCATTTGGGATGGATTTCAGTTTTTGCAATGGTTAGGGCGATTAGTCGGCGGTCTTTGACCAATTCATGTTAGGTGGATTTTGGGCGGAGAAAATGGCGCTGGCACACGTTTATCTCAGGGTACTTCCGTTTTTCCCTAACGTTGTACTACTGTTTCTAGGATAAGCAGGCGAAGCCGGGTAACGTTCAAACAAAGCAATGCTCAGGTTGATGTCGGAGAACATTTAACTGGAAATTACTCTCAGTATTCCATGTTACACTGCGTCCTTCTCATACAGCCTACCCATCGATGATAATATTAACCCCTCTCTTTTACCCCCTTCCCCGGACACCCCCCCAATTTTTTTTTTTTTTTTAGTGTTCACATGGTGAAATTGAAAGTATATTCAACTGTGGTCTTCAATGTTTTGATACTTTAAACTTCATATACAGGTACCTCATAACCAAGAAAATGTCCCATGCCCAAGTAACAGAAGAATTGTCATTCTGTCAGCATTTAGTTCTAAATATGCCCTGAAGGGTTTACTCGGCATTTTGAAGTCTAAAATATATTGAAGTAATATTTAAAAATTATATTCTCACGTCACATGAGAACACAGAGTTTCTCCGTTACGAAGATCAACTAGTTAAAGCTGATCAGTGAAACAGTCACATTATATTGGAAGTCATGCAGTAGCTATACATACATTGTAGAGACTGCAGTTGTTTAATTAATGTTTCAGCAGGTGGTTGATATCATAATTTTTGCACATGCTTATTGGGTCCCTGCTGTAGTGGGTTGAAATACATGTAGGCAGGATGCATGAAAGAAAAAGTAAAAATAAATAAGTAGAAAACCAATATATAAGTAAAATGCCAGTTTCTTATATTGTAGGGAACTGAACTATGGTCATTAATATATGAAATAACCTCTGCACTGAATTCCATTGACTTATTTAACTGATGAGGCCAAATTTCCCTGTACACAATTCAGTTATGCATTTGGTTACAGTCACACTATTGAACAGCTAAGTAGAGGATAGTGGATATCAAGTATGTGTCAGGAACGAGTCACATTATGAAACAAAAATTAAACATGAAAAGGAAGCCAATGCAACATTTGTACCTGAACATTCATTCACACTTTAGCCAAATCTTAGCGCCCAAACATTCATAATTATGTGTGACAGTCTCATTATGGGGTTGTAGAATTGCATTGTGGTTTACAGACTTATGGGCAACAAGTGCACCGTGCTTTTGTCTGCAGAAGCTGTCCAAGACCATACAAAAGCACCGAAGCACCTCAATAAAAAATATGAAAATCACTTATGAGGGGTGTGTGAAAATTAATTCGTTTTTTCCATAAACATGCAAAGAATGAGTTCAAGAAACAACAGCAGCATGATGAAGGTAGTTTCTAGTCATGCATATCATGAAAGTAATTTTATCTGTAATATTTGAAAAAAAACGTCTTTAGTATGATAATGTAGTTTCTTCCACTAGGGAAATGTGTGAGAAAAGGACCCAAAATCTTCGTACCTAGGGAGTACAGTGAGCCTTAATCCATTACTGCCACCATGTTTTAAGTTATTAACTGTTGCAGAACATGAATTACAATTACATTACAATACAGTATCACTTTCTTGAGCCACTGTCGCTCCCAGAGTATATAGGATTTGACTGTAAGGCACAGTGTCGTCTGGTAGGTGGGTTTTGCCTCCACCTTAAAACCTGAGGATGTAACAGAGCGTTGTAACCCAGAACATCACAAGATGAATCTTACCTGCCATTTTTCAATTTTAGCACTACACATCCGTGAATGTATTTTTTTTAGAATACTGATCTTTTGAATCTATTGTCTTACGTGACTGTGATTTAACTTGGGTTGGGAAGAAGATATAAAAGTGCAAGGTTACTTACTTCCTGATTTTTGTAGGGCTGTAGGTTTGTATTGAAGATAACAGTTTTATCATGCCCTTTCCTAGACAGGTGGGTTCATGTACATACCACTACAGACTAATTTTTGTAATAATAATGTTTATTGATTTTCTTTACATCAATTAACAGAGGGAAATGTGCCCATAAAGAGCATGACAGTTTGTGCCTCAGTCACAACAGTTTTACCAACTTAAGGTACAGTACCAAGATCCTTATTTAAGAAAAAACAGGAAACATAATCTGAATTGAATTACAATTTAATTTCATGTAACAAATTAAATCGTAAAATGTAAAAATGTGACAAAATTAATGTTGTGTATTCTACTGTTCTAAACAAAATTAGAATTCCGTATGAATAATCATGCAAAAGTTAATTTTGTGTATTCCTACTTGTGTCCTGGAGAAAAATCAATAATGTAGAAAAATTATAGTTATTTATAATAATAAATTATTTACAAAATTACATTTAGTCTTATGTTATAACTTTAAATTTACTACATGAACTATTTTAAAGAACTCTTCTTTACACATTGAGTGAAAAAGGGAGGTTAATAGTATCGTCTTTGTTCATACTTGAGCAATCGAATGATGAGCTACAGCGAACCTTGTCTTTGACAATTTATGTTTGTAATATTTGCTGTACCATGTCATAATTTGAATGTAGGTTACAGCATTCACTGTATACTAGTTTTAAATAAAATTATTAATAACCATAGATATATGGAGATGTTGATGGAATAATAAACTTAAGGGATGCTGTATGGGCATCATTTCCTACAAACCATTACCTCTTGCATGTTTGGGAGTTGAAATGTTAAAATTTACATCATTCTTACCCTTACCCATATAAAGGCATTTATTACATCTATGATCAGAAGCACAGAAACAGAAAAGTCCTTGCCTACAGAATACTGTTTACTCATGCTATTAATTTTTGTGAGTGTCGTGTCACGGTTTATGTTCACCTTAAGTTCAGATTTTCTGCTGAATGGTTAAATGGTGGTTTACTGTTTCTGCATTCCATGTGTGTATACTCTACAAGAATGTCTGAACTTCATAGTACATTGTAAGTTGGGCTGTCCACATGTTTATCCTTCCTGTCTACTGCTTCATCTGTCTTGTCTATTTAGTCACTTATCTGGTCATGTCTGCCATGTCTTTAAACTTCTGAACCATACAGTAAAATGTGGGCAATCCTTATCAGTGAAGGAAGTTTATGATAAGAATTTAAACTTTATGTTTATTACATTAAAAATTATTTTATACAGAAATATAGATATTAAAGAAGGACACATTTTAAGTTGACTTCTGTGTGTGGAAATGCTCTAAATGTACGTGGAAAAATTAGTCAAAACAGCCAAAGGCATCGTACCAGATTTTAGTGACCAACTTTTTACGCACTATTTTAGTTTAGATTTCACCAGAATTGTTTAAAATGACCTTAACTTTCATACAGAAGCTGCCTGAATTTAACCTAGAATTAGAGGCTCATTTAAAGGGGCCTCCTAATAGAGGGGGATTATTGTTACATTACTTGTTTTAAACTGTATAATCTGTTTTCACAGTTTTATTTATTTATTTATTTACTGTTCACTTATTGAGGCTCTCAGTAGCACCAATTATGTAGCATGAATGTTTTCACTAACATTCCTGTAGATACTTGGTTGAACATTGCAGGTTCTTTGTATGATAACCATCTTGTCATGAGTCATGTCTGTAGGAAAATAATTTTTTAAAATACTGCAGTGATCTTGTTTTACTAGAGCATAGTCTATGTAGTTCATTGGACATGCAACTGTTTAAATTACTACTGTTCTGTGGTATTGTTCAGCAATATAATTTTGACCAGACAAAACAGCACTTCCTGCAGTTGAGAAACAAAGAATCTCTGCCTGATGGAGATTGTTGGTAAAGTTCTAGAGTAATTTTCTCAAGATCCCTGAATTTTCTGTATTATACCAGATAAATATGGTTAGTTTTTGTTCACTATCAATATTATTTCTATAAACAATCACTTGAAATTTCTGTCACAGTATTTTTTTTTCTCTTCTTAATCATCCTGTTCTAATCAAATAAACAAAAAACACTGTCACAAGAAGTGGCAAGGTGACAATCTCTAATTTCTAATATTCACAAGCGACAGCCACTGTTTCTGGATGCCATATTTCATGTCAGATGTCTCTAATGAATATTTTGCACCTTTGAAATTAATTGCAAGGCAGTTTTAATATCAAATTAATGCTAATGTGTTGGAATTTTATAGAACGGGCTACTTTTGACAGTGTTATAAAATTCTGAGCAACAGGTGCAGCTGTACTGTAGTGTCTGATAGGAGTACTCATAATGTGCAGGGGTATACCAAGCACTTAAGCTTTCTGAAGTGCATGAACATTTATTTTAACACTTTTCCAATAGAACTGCAACAAAATCTGTCAAAAGGGAATGTTATATACTGCTTGTTTGAAACACATAGTATTTTACTGGAATTTTTAAAATTTGATTTTTTAAAATGAGGCCTGGAATTGTTCATCTAAGAAATTATGGTCACTGCATTTTACGTGTGGCCTCTCATACATAGGCATATATTGAACAGTAATAGGAACTGAGATTCTACATAGATATATTTTTAGACATGTCTGAATAAAAATTTTTCATGTAGTTACACTGGTCTGTAGTAAGGTTACCAGAATTTACCATATTGATATCACTGAAACTTTTTGTTACTGCTTATGCTGAATGTTATCGTGTTCGTTTTGGTTTCGTTGGTTCATTTTAGGGGACACTGTATGTGAAGTACTCAGTGGTGTTTTAGATGTCTTTTAAAGTTACATTCAATTTAATCAATTTTAAGGACCAGTCTTATTAAACATGTTTGTATATACTTAGAATGTATATCCTTTGAGATATATTGGAATAAATTTGGCACTCAACACCTGTACGACTGTTATGAAGTGGGCATTTTATTCACTTTATTTACTTTTAAGGCTGCTTAATTTAATGACTTATATTTATATTTCTGGAGATATACAAACCCTTGCTTTAGAGAAGGATGTCTTAAATAAATTTTATAGGGATTCATAAAGTACATGGTAAGTATAATAAAATACTGGTCTAATTTAGTGGTTTTTAGAAAATCATATGTAAATGAGTAAAATAATCCCATCTGTTACCTATTTATGTTTTCCAAGCAGGTGGCATTCAACTGCCACCTAGCTGCAGCAGATGGTATGTGTAATTGAAACATCGCTTTCAGGGTGTATTGCCCATTCTTCTATTGAGAACATTACTTAATTGTAGGGGTTCTGGACCTTGCTTCTCCATTTTCTTGTCAAAATTCTGCTTTCCAATAATTGACATTTTAATCAATGATGACATGACTCATTGGCAGAATGGTTTGCTAAGTTTGTTTGCTAAAACATTTATATTGACCCATACTGAAGCTGCAAGGTAAAGTGAGTTAATTGGACTTAAAGTTTTCTCTGTCTGTTGGTCACAGATCTAAGTGAGAGCCATATGCTTCTGCTAGTGTGCATGATGTCTAATGTGACGTATCATGTGGCTGTAATACCACTAAGAATTGTTTTCATTCAAAAACTTACACATCATTTATGCATACAGTTTGTCTGTTTTGTGAAATAAATCTACAACATTGCAATCTCTAAAACTAACTTTTGGCACCTTATTATAAGGGTGTTCTAATCTTCACAGTGAACTGAAAATTTAAAGAATGCCATTGGTGTCCTGAACTGAAAGTTTTCCTTTCAGAAAAGTGTACATATATGTACAATCAGAATAAACCTAAAACATAATTTTGGCTGTGTTTATATTTTGTGATACTTGTAGGGCTGCATGGTTCACATATCTTTATTTCATTAGTTCATAAGAATTCTTAGCCTCTAGACATAACCAAGTTCCAAGAGTACAGTTCTTACTGAGTAGCTAATAATCACTTTGATTATTATGGAACACAAGGATTATTCATTTTCGTTTTCACAAGAACCCACATCTGATCCCTATTCAGAGACCTTCATATTAAATTGTCAATTTCCTAGACCACTTCAGATCCTAGCAAAGCAGGTGAAATTAAAAAATGGGGCTGTTTCCATAAATCTGTGCATGGCATTCAGGGGTATCCAAAAAAAAATTATAACTTCCAGTCAGTTGTTTTCCACACGAAGTTCTAAATTTTGTTGACACACAAATGTTAAAGTAAGAGAGATCTGTGGATCACGTAAGGATGGGTTTGTTGCAGTAACTTTTAGAAAAGCATCAGCATCTTTGAGCATCCTGTATAAAAGCAAACTGTTAATGCCGAATGTTTAGCAGGTGGAACGTGTGAGATAGTTCCACAGCTGATTGTCTGACACTGTGATTAGTTCTAAACTTACTAATAACTTGCTGAAATAAATAACTATATAAATAATCAACATATGTGATTGCTAAATGTACTGGCTTAGAGTGGTGGGGTATGGATTGTAACTCTGTTCCATCCCTTCAAATTGATCCAAGCTGTGGAAGTGCAGCACATAGCATCACTTCCTTACTTATGATATTGCACACAGCTTTTCATTGCACAAGTTAGCCACCCAGTGTGACCTATGAGAATACTGGTAATGGTTTTGATCAAATAAATCTGAGAAATACATTTTAGTTCACAAGAAAACATATGATTGGCTGTCATAACCAAGTGATGTGAAACCTTTTTCAGTGAAAATTGAGCATAATTTTCATCTTTTTGAAGTTTTTTCCTATGTGGGAAACGTAAATAGATTCTTGTAATACTACCAGACTAATTATATTCTTATAAATATGTTACACATTTATACATATCAATTAATAATATAATGCCACACACCTACACCCTCCCACCCCCAATCTCCCACACAAGTTTATATAAATGCACCGTATGTACTAGCACCAATATACTTTTGAAGATTACTAAAGAGTTTTTAAAAAATTTCCACTCTTATTAGATCATGGCTCTGGATTATTATTACATTGATATGTGATAAAAGTCACATTAAATTTTGAGAGCATAGCTATTTAGAAGCCTGTCATTTGTTTTTACATTAGAATTGTTACACTGATAAAGTGGGTTAGACATGAGAGTGAGCAACATAACAGCAAACACACCTCTACTTGAAGTACTGTATTGTAATATTATAAATCACAGATCCACTGATTCCTGAAGTTGGCAAGTTCTTCATTTCAGTAGCTTGCTGACAAGCTAAGCAGTGTAGATTTCCTTGTAAACACAAAAGTAATTCAACGTCTAACCCCAGCAAGTAATATTTATGTTTTTAAGAGTACAGTACTTGAGCACAGTTATGTGTAACATGTGTTTTCAGAAGGATTTGCAACTGGTGTAGTCTTGTAAGAGTTCAGGCATTCTTCCACTGCTTAATCTTGTTCCACTCATTTCATTGTCCACATATAAATAAAATTCTTAAGTTGGTATATAACTATCTTCCTACCAAGAACACATGTAGAATCTTTGGCCACTTCCCAACATCCCCATGCTTGAGTTCAGTCCCTGTCAGAAGTACTCTATCTGCATTTAGAATGTTATTACTGTCACTACCATAAAAAGAATTGTGTCTTGAAATATGTGGTCTGAAGTGTTTCTGTGTCGCTTCAGAATAAATAAACATGGTGCATAAATTTCCTTGCAAGAAGTACAGAATTATTATACTGATTTCTTTTTGGCTTTTTGCAAATTTGTGGTGAAGTATGTCATAAAATGCTTACTTTCTGTTTCTGTTAACAAGAATTTTGCAGATATGGATGACATATTTCTGGAGTCTCACAAATTAATTTGATTTAAAAGTAACCTAGTACATTAAACATTTATAAAATTGGTGCCATAAGTTTCTTTATAGAAATTCAGTAACACATTTCCACATGCACATTTTCAGCCCTGGGATCCATTGTAGTTGTGATGGATTTGATGGAGGTTCACTGTTATTTTGTGGCGGAAGTGGAAACTTCTGTACTCAGTGTAGAGCCATTAGCAGCCAGTCATTTAAGATCTGTCATTTAGCTCTATCAAGAGATTTTTGTTATCTGAATTGAGGGCTACGGACTTTATTCAACCTTCATGGTTTGCTTGGGAAACCTGACGAGATGTCTTCTGTTGCTGAGCTTGTGTCGGTGAGGCAGAAGGTGATGGTTGTGTGCGGGGTCGTAGAAGCTTCATAGACATCCAGCTAGCTAGAGAGTTGACTACCATAGTGCTGGTGTGTTGTTGTTGTTGTTGTTGTTGTTGTTGTTGCTGCTGCTGCTGCTGCTGCTGTGGTTGCTGTTGCTGCGCCCTCTGCCGGGCGAGTTGCTGGGCTTCACGTTGTAGTTGATAGCGGTACAAAAGAGACCCTGCGACAAGTGCCGAAACTACGGCAGATACAGCAACCAGCACGAATAGCACGCTGAACCCTGGTACTGGAAGGCAGATGCCGTATACTACCTCCTCTCGAATGCGCCCCTGGAATACCGTCACTGCCTCAGCGCGTGTGTCTGGTGTGAAAGCCAGGTCTACTTCGGAGATGACTTCGTAGAGACCACTCACGCCGACGTCTGCACTGCGCACTTTGCGATCTGATACAACTACAGAGCGACGTTTGCGTTGACTTGTTGAAGACGTGAGAGTGGGGCGATCTAGGATGGGCAAGTCATGATCTCCCAGCTTGCGTGGTCCGTGTGGAAAACGTTCCTGTCCGTCACGATGCCCGGGACGTGGCTGCTCCTGTAACAAGTTTCTACAGGTCATGTGGGAAGCGCCTCTTTGCTTCGTTCAGTGTTACTGGAATTTTACGACGCGTTTTGCAAAAATCTTAAAGGCGAAATCATTAGAATTTATTGATAAAATTAATAATTCGTCACTGTTGTAAAATCACCACGACCACCCGAAACTGTTCAGAAAACGTGTGACATGAGAAAATGGGAGAAAAAGATGGGACGCTTCGTCGTAAGGAAAGTTTTTAAGTGGTTTCTCAAATGAGACCGAGCGTTCATCGAGTAGGATTTTAACACTGGTTTTCTTCTCCCGGTACCGCTACATCCAAAATCGTGTCTGGGCCTAGGCCACATCGTTGTGAAGTCTGTAGATCACACAAAATTACGCGCGTGCGCACACACACACACACTCACACACATGCTAGGATTCCTCTAACGAGTGATCAGCCCTCTATTTTTAACACGATTACTAGATTATTTATAGTGAAAAGACAGAACTTACAGTTCATGTAACGTATCATACTTTTTATGTTGCGGGCAACAAAAATGGAAATTTATGCGTCTGCTTTAAAGCCCCGGATAATAAACATTGAATTAAAGCCTTCGTAACGTTTCAAACGTATACTGTAATTAATTTACACTGAAAAACCTTAAAGGAAATGACATGGAATGTATTATTTTCGAAAGGACGTGGTCAAGACAGTAGCCTGTATAACATAATACTTAATGCAGAACTGGTGGGAGAGATGTATCTGTATTACACTTTATAAGAAATCTAGTTGTCGAGGGTTAATCTGTATGTAGTGAGATCAATTTTGAACAAAGGCGAATATCGCAAGAGCCTTTCTGAACTAAGTGTTTGAATGTCAGGAAGAAGAACGCGACCACTGAAAGTGATTGAATTTTAGTGTTCTGTGTTTCACGAATTCTTACACAGGCAATAAATTACGTCGTATATTTGGAGAAGCCACGTGAGGAGCATAGCTTTGTATGGTGCTGAGGCTTGGACACCTCGAAAAGTAGATCAGAAATATCTGAGAAGTTCCCAGATGTGGTGCTGGAGAAGGATGGAGAAAATCAGTTGGACCGATCGTGTGAGAAATTAAGTGTTAGAAAGAGTCAAGGAGGAGAGAAATATGCTACACACAATAAAAAGGAGGAGGACTATCTGGATTGTTCACATCTTGCGTAGGAACTGCCTTCTGGAACACGTTATTGAAGACATAAGGAAGGATTGAAATGACGGAAATACGCGGAAGAGGACGTAAGAAGCTGCTGGATGACCTTAAGGAAATAAGAGGAAACAGACAATTGAAAGAGGAAGCTCTAGAAATCGCTTTGGAGAAGAGATCTTGTTTGTTATTCAGTAATAATTTTATCTTTACTGCAAACGAAGAGTAGTGTGAGGCCTATTAAGAATGTAGGTCTGTCTCTTGCCTGGAACGGGTGCCGTAGTGCTTCCAAATCGTCTCTCGCATCAACGGGTTTATTACGTTCGTGGTCATGCGTTGGTCTGGCGTGTGTCTGAGCCTGTGCATTCGGTGGCCTGGAGTTTGTGCTGGTGACCGGAAAATGACCTGCTGCATGATCCTCGTCTTCTACGTCGTCATAAAGGAGCAAGTCTGGACCTGCAGGAGATTCTGAAACAGGTCTGGCCTGCTGGTCTTTGCGCTCTATCGGTCCGTGGTGTGAGCCCAGCTGACAGTGGTCCAGACACCCGTGGCGACATATCTCTACCTTGCATTTGATATGCACGCTTAGAGCGTCTGGGAATTTGAAAGCGTGAAAGAAAGCGTATGTGATAACAGACGCTCTTTCGTCGGCTGCCCGTGCCTTAAGGAACCGACTGATCATCTTGGGTCGCAAGACGCAGCCTTGCTCATCCGACAGCTGGATCACGTGACCCCCGCCATCAGATGCAGCACAGGATTTCACTCTCATGTCGAATTCTCCTGAAATACGCAGAGAACAAGATTATGAGAGAAAAGCATAGGATTATGGGCCTCCCTGTTGAGCAACATGGAAAATGTTCAGCTAAATGTCGCACTATTTTTACTGTAGAACAATATTTCATTTACTCTTCCGCCACGTGTACATTGATGATATACTCTTACTTCACAGAATTTAAACTGAGTACTGACCAAAACTCGCTGATGGAACAATAATTATTCTGATATGAGGCCTCATAATTAATTCTAATAAAATCGTACAAACCTATCTGACCAACGCTTATTAATGTCTGTAATTTTAGCAAGTGAAGTTAACATATGCTGAAATGAAATATCCACGGATGAAGTAAATGCTCACAAGTGTAACAGGGCTGCTTTTTTTGACGCCAGTAACCAATGTAACGAAAGATTTATTTGTCTAGTCTCTTCTTCCTGTAGGTTTACAATGCAATTCTATTTTCTGCTACCCACTTTATGTACATGATTTGACCTTCCTTTGTAATACGGAAGACCTTTCCAACCACGTTTTACGTCTTAAATTTCATTAACCCTTCAAAGACTAAAATGAACCTGCCTTGTGTATGTATGTGTATATATATATAAAGATTCAGATCGTACGACGCAGAGAACACTGTCTTGCCATTAGAAAGACCAGTTAATAATAAGCTGTGCAGGAAAAAATGGTTGTTTTTCGTCTGAATGATACGAAATGAATAGGCTAACTGAACAAAATGTTTCTTTGTGTGTTTTAAAATATTATTTTACGTAGTGTCAATTGCTAGCGGGTGGTAGATGAGTGAATAAGTATGGAACAGTGATGGAATGGTACTGACAGGGGAAAAAAAACTGAAGTACTCGCAGACAAACCTGTCACAGTACCACTTCGTCCACCAGACAACCCACAAGGACTAGCCTTGGATCGAACCCTGGCCTCCACGTTTTAATATTAAATCTAGCAATACTTATACTAATCACTGGGCTTGAGAGGTTTAAATAAACTTCGAACCATTAATTGGCCCATTTTTTAATGGGCAGAATAGCACAAAACGCATAATATCTGCTTTTGGATATTTAAAACAACATTTTGATGTCTTTTCTTGCTCGTTAGAAGAATTACGTATATAAACTGCTCAAAGAATGTTGGTATTTTAGGATTATTTTTCGGCAAAGTGGTCTACTTGATTGTAACAGCGAGTGGTCTGATAGGTGCGGAAGAAGGCAATGCCTCTTTCTCCCCTGAAGATGGAAACTTGGTATCCACCTATCGGAACACATTGTGTCATAAGACAGAATACCACAATATGAATATGTACTACTGAGGTGGGGTAGTGAGTTTGATTTCAGCTGCCGCTGCTCTGCAGGTCCCAACACTCCTACGACCTCTACGAAACCAGAAGCACTTAAAGCAGTATGGCCTCAGATTTTCACTTAGCTGGTTAGTTACATAGCAGTGAGTCACGTTAGTTGTAGTTAAATGTCTGAGGTCCCATTTCTTACCACGGTAATCGTTAATGGCCACAACGAGTGTAAGTATGGAGCCAAGAGGTACAATCCCACTGACTGGTGGCGCCCAGGGTCCTTTGCCATGCTGGATTTCCATCCAGCAGTCTACGTTATCTCCTGTGAAAGAAAAGACGCACCTTCATTAGGAACGATGACATGCTTCGGCTTTGAAAAGGTGTCGTATTAAGTAATTCCGAATCGCATGGATGCCATGGCATGGCCAACAACATGGGAATGATAGCCGGAATATTTTTAAAATGACGGTGGGGCGGAAAAAAGAAAGAATCTGAAGCGTTACTCCTCTCCTGCTAGTTAACCACGATTCTTATGAATTCCCTCACCTCACCCACCCATTCATTCACACACACACACACACGCGCGCGCGCGCACGCACACAGGTAAAAACTTCTTTTATATTATTGTATTATATTTATGTAACATGGTATTCTATCAATTGTAAGAATTTTCACGTTATGAATAATATGAAGTTCGCAAATGCTAAAACAAGCAAAAGCTATTTCTATAAAACCACAAAGGAGAAACTTTGCAAGATCAACGCATCTGTTTTAACAAAATATATAGAACTGAACAATTCGCTCCTACATACATACAAGTGAAATCTATTGATTATAAAACTTATTGTTTTTAACGGTCAGTTAAGACGTCTCTTAGTTGTATGGAACCCCTCACCAAACGAGCGTTCCAACGGATCGTCATGGACTGACTGTATATGGTTAAGAGGACTGCTGGCTTTCTTTATGCGTTATAAGACTCGACTCAGTTCTGCGTTACTACTGAACTTACGATTGACGGTGACGTCAAATAAACAGCACATGTGTAACTCCATGTGTAAAGTAACTGTTATTGTTTCGGACCTCTCCCCCTCTCCGCCCTTCTGACTCACTATTTCATTATATATATATATATATATATATATATATATATATATATATATATATTATTTAAACACACACACCACACCCCACATCTGCGCGTTTTTTATATTTTATTTTACCTTACAAAAACT
>Ga0123352_10001312_pt1 | contig 32636 bp, 27 predicted proteins | sample TergutLab28metaG_FD_89700 | JGI IMG/M metagenome (GOLD analysis project Ga0123352, IMG submission 89700) | Labiotermes labralis P1 segment gut microbial communities from Petit-Saut dam, French Guiana - Lab288 P1 | ecosystem: Host-associated > Arthropoda: Insects > Digestive system > Gut ...
ATTTTATGCTCCCTGAGGATGATCCCATAGAGGGATTGAAACATGTAGGAGATATTTTAAATCCATTTTAATCCAATAATGTGGTTTTAAATGGTTTGACAAGTATGTGCAATTAGTTGGTTTCACTAAAGACATTGTTTTAGTGAATGGGTTAATATATTCTGTTGTATCAGGCGTCGAAAGGAAGATCAGTTTAATGCAAAAATATATAAAATTAAGAAATTTAAATTGAGGAGTCAGAAATGTACTTGGTTTTACCAACGGAATTTTGACCTTGCAAGGAAGTTTACGAAGGTTAGGAAGTCTGTTTTGATACATGAAAAGTGTGTTAACGCACTTGTCGGTGGGTTTATCTTGGGGGGGGGGGGGATATCTGAGAACAAACTTCGTACACTATCTTGATACAGCAAGTACCGTGCATTGTGTAGATTTCTGTTATGTTTAACCAATAAATACCTTGTGCATTTGTTGTTTCAACATAAAAAATGTACAGTATTTTCTGCCTTTTTTTAACAAGTCCTCACTACGAATAACTCTTACGAAAATTTCTTTTCCCCTATGTGTATGCGTTTGTGGAGACAAAAGATGCAAATCACTGAGTATATTTTTAAAAGTTTCTCAAAAGTGGTGCACCGATTTCAACTTTTTTTTTTTTTAAAGTCGTCAATAACTGAAAATTTGCTGTGTGCAGAAACTGAAAAATCAAAATCGCCATTTTTCTATTCCCTTTACTCCGGGTTGGCCCCACCACTCCATCATGGCCCATCTGTACAATTGTGTGGTGTAGTCGTCCTGTTCGGACGTGGACGTTTGGCCAAGAATTTAACTGGGCTAGCTACTGAGTAAAAGTATTACAGCATTACTGCCACTCTTCCCTGTTCAAGAACAAATTTACAGATCCTAATTCTAATGTGTGTCATCCCCGATGTGTTTTGTACAATAGTAGGAGTTAGGTATGTTAACACTTACAGTCGAACACAACTCGAACCCGCCCCATTACGCCCCAAGACCACTACACGCATGCTAGTATAGCCTAAGCTGTAAGTCCAACCACAACCTGATGATGGCCCACATGTAGGGCCGAAACATGTCGTTGTTGTAAACTCCTGTGTATTTAAAAACAAATATAGTTGTGTTCGACTGTGTTATCATACCTAACTTCTACTATTACAGAACCTAGTTGACATAGCAACTGCTCATATTGGTAAACTTTATAAATTAAAGGCATGTGTTTCTGAAACAAAAATTTCGGTAGCTGAGCTTGTATTGTTTTCATGTTTGTCAAGTTGAAGAATTAGGATACTTTAAGTCATAAACATGATGCTCACAAATATTGTGGCTATATTTTTCCAGATATTTTCACTAAAACCTGCAGCTTGTAGTCAACACAGTATATTCCATTGTCATTCTGCGACATGCTTCTGTAATACACTCAGCCATTATGAATGGAATTTGATAACAGTAAAATAATAAGTTTCATGCTTCATACTGAACATACAGTACTTGAAAACGTAGAAGCTTGTACCATCTCCCTCTACAGTAGTTTAAATTAGCACTAAAGGATTATTTATATTCTCACCCACTCTACACTGTAGAAGAATACTTTAACACAAATAGACAATGATAAACTAAGCTTAATCAGCTACTAAAGTATTTAAGTAATATTTTCCTGACTTGTTCTGTATCCAAGGTTTTGATCCCCAGAATGCAAATAAATTCAATTCAATTCAGAAAGTGTCCGCTCTATACCTATTGCTCTTAATTGAAGTGAAATGAAATTCGAAGAGCATGGACTGGCAAGACATGTGTTTGGGTCCTAACTTAAATTGTCAGAAATGAAATTTTTGTATGCATGCAAAGCGGTGAAAAGTGCTCTGCTGAAGGTTTTAAATTGTGTTTGGACGTTGTGTAATGTACACCGTATTGTAAGTGAAGATAATAGGTAGTTTTTCACCCTTTTTATAGGCCACGAAGGCCCTTAGGGTGAGTAGAGGTATAGCTTTACTCTTTCTAGGACCTCGGCACTAGATGGGGCGTGGGGGTCAGCCCCACGCCCCGGCCGCCTCTACTGCGGGAAAGACCTGGTACCCACTGTACAGGAGGCTGGGTGGGCCCCAGGGCCGGTCTGGACGGGCGGAAAATCTCGTCCCCACAGGGATTCGATCCCGGACCGTCCAGCCCGTAGTCAGTCGCTATTCCGACTGAGCTACCCGGCCCACCAAGTGAAGTTAATAACATATAGAAATGTAGTCAAGGTTTTGGTGGAGAGTTGGAAAAAAAAATTGCTCGTTCGCGTTCAGGGCCGATCATTCTTGTGCGGGGACAGTTCTGGTTTTCTGTGTATCTATACTGAACTTGGCACGTGTATTGAGCACAGCGCAGCGCTCGACCAATATAATTGATAATGGGAACGAACTTTTTTTTGGCTGCGAGAAATAACGGAATTTTAACCAGTTTTCTTGCTTTTCATCAAAGTATTCCGTCCTTTTTCGATTCAGTGCAATTGGAGGGAATTTTTCCGCCTAGCCAATTAAGGTGAAAAACGTAATTTACAATACACAACGTTACAAGGATTTAAGTATTATGACTGCAAGTACTTCAACATCCCAAAAACCGCCGATAGAGGATTCTTAGTCTACGAAATTCCAGTAGAAGTACCAAAATCGCTCGCTAGATGATAGTAGTATGCACTCATTCATGGCAGGGGTCATATGAATGTTTGACGCATAAACTCTCTGCCCGTAGTGTGGTCTATACACAACATGATGGTCAGTGGGTTATACGTACCGGTCTGCGACGCTATATTATATGGTCAGTGCTGCGAGGAGTGCTGATCCATGGGCGCAGGTTACTTGAGCGCATGGACAATTTCTACTGAACACAATCTTGATATACGTGTTATAATGATGACATACTCTTGCCTTGTCGATGTTAGCTGCTGAATATACAATAAAACACGCAAGCCTTAATCTTAACGCACTATATACCTTCCTCAAACTACACGTCAGTGGTAAATACTTTGTGCGCCAAATTCATATCTTTTAATTCAAGTTTGTGATTGGCTGACAACACTTTTGCCACCTGTTGTGAAAAAAGCGAAGTGCCAACTACCCCGAGTCAAAAGATGTCGCTCAAAGCTGCCAAGGTTCCTCCATCGCAGTGGCCGATCAGCGTGCCGCAGCGTGGCGTGTGCGTATCAGGGTTGATGAGAAATATTCTTCGCGAAGATGGTGTTGGAGAGCACTATGATATGGTAAATTGAAAGATAAATTAGTTTGTCACAATAGGTAAAAATGTTACTGTCGTATTGGAGCATAGTAACATTATGTGATCTACTAAGTCATATCAGGGCACTTACAGGTTATGAAATTGTACCCATACTATTATGATGACACAGCAAAGTTGTTTCACAGAATTTTTACTATGTATGAAATAATAGGATTTGTGTTCAAGCGTTGTTGATTTCCTTGTGTTTTCTTTATCTTAGTGTTGACAACAGTGATTATATGCGAAATGGGGACTTTCTGCCTACAAGATTACAAGCCCAGCAGGATGCTGTAAATCTTGTTTGTCATTCCAAGACGAGATCAAATCCGGAAAATAACGTTGGTCTCTTGACTTTAGCCAAGTAAGTGTTTTGGGAAAGGTTTTTTGTATGTGTGATCAAGAGTAATGAATTTTGAAGTTATCACAATGGACTAAACAGATTTATTGCGGTTGTGTAGTATATTGTGTTAGGTTATGTTGGAGATTATTTAGGACAGGATTGCGAAACCTCTTTCTTTTCTAGGGCCACACTTAGAAATTGCTTTCTAGCAGTTGTCCTTAAAATGTCCTTATTTTGGGGTATTTTAGGACTTGCTTTAAATTAGTTTGGAACAGAACTTTGTAAAGAGTAACTAAGTTGTTATTTGCGTTTAATAGCCAGAGTTATCCAAATTGCTTTTGTAAAGAGTTAATAGGATATTTAGAAGTAATTCTGTGTAAAATGGCATTATTTTATTTGAGTATAATTTCAGACAGATCTACTCGAGAATAATGCCGTCACCGATCTTTCAACATGATGGCCGGCAAGTGACCAACGTTAATAGCTCAGCCAGCACACTTCACTGTGTTTATGAGACACGAGACACTGCACTCTGACACTGACACTACCCAACACTCCTTGTGGCTGTTAGAGACGCGTCTTGAACGGACACAGGCACACTACACAAGCATTTTCTTCAGTCGTGTTGAAAGATCCACCATTCCCATTACGGCACTATTCTCAAGTAGTGTGATTTCAGACAGTCTGTAGAAACTGTAGGGTGGTTGAATTACTTGTGTGACCCTGTAACACTGAAGATGTATAGTGTTTAAAATGAAATGTGATGTTTATTTTAGTCTGGCATCACTAAAGTGAAACCTTCATCTTTAAGAACATACTGTTGTGTGATTTATTTGCTTTCATCAACATTAAAGCTTGCTCAGAGATGTTAAGTACTTCCAAACTATTTTGCACAAACAGTTCCCTTTTGTCACGGCTAATAATATTGACGTGCAGGATGACAGAAAAGTTGGAACACATTTAGAATGGATGTCAAGTGCTTTTGTTACGTTTTTGCTATGAAATGTAAGATCAGTTGTAATAATATTTTTTGATGAACTGTTGCACTGTTCTAAATTCCTAACAGAACACACAGAAAACCCTGTTATAGTTGTCAGTGATAAAATTATAGTATTCTTAACTTTTCCCTGTGTATAATACTACATAAGTGACATGCACTTGGTGTGAGTGAGTTGCACCCTCAATGGTGTCAGTGCCATTGTTGCTGTGTTCTTTGTGAGGCACATACTGAGGCAGAAGAGGCATTTGAGCATTCGGCATGGTTGTGATGGTTACTGGTCATACTCTTTGTGAGAGATATGCTGAGGCAGAAGAAACAGCTGTGTGAGCATGCAAGACAGCATAGCCCATCTGCATTGCAGCTCTCTGATAGATGAGAGTAATGCTTGGTTTGTTTGAATAATAACAAAACAAGCAATGAAAGAGGCTGTGGAGTATAGCATTAATACCAGTTTTCTGTGATTTTTGCTTAATTATAATTAGGTCACAAGGACAGCTATTGGTTCATGGGTGTTTATCTGCTTCAGTTTGTTTCTTGGCATGGCCAACCTCACACCCTTACATTGTGTTGGTGAGGAATGAATCATCAAAAGTTGTAACATTTGTGTTAGATATATGCTGTATCAGCTAAACATTTTATTAGATGAGAGTTACTGAACAACTAAAATGAAGTATAATTTTGTGTTGTGTAAGATGTGTGCCATTTTTCTTTAGCAAAATGTTTCAGTATGTTTACAGTATAGCAGTAACTGAATAATAATTAACGTTGGTGAGCTAATAATAATGAACCAAGAAAGAATGATGAAACAACCAATAGTGGACCACGTACTGGTGATATACGGTACAGATTTAGGGAATTTGGCAAAAAGATTGTAGATTTGAATTGAAATGTACTCCTTGCTTTGCAGATATATTCAGATATTACTTTTAAATGCAGTGCTGTTACTGCTTGATCAGAGAAAAATATTGTGAAAATGTATTTGTATGGCAGTGCTGACTTTTCTTTTCTTTCCATATGTAGTGTGGAAGTTCTTGCAACTCTGACATCTGATGTAGGCAGAATTCTATCCAAACTTCACCGGGTTCAGCCACAGGGTACCATCAATCTTCTGACTGGCATTCGTATTGCTCATGTGAGTTGGAAGCTACAGTAGGCTCATCTGAACTTAATGTTTCACCAAAAGGTGCAGAAATTTGTCACTAGCAAGCAGAGTGGCTGTTAACTTCTTAAGAAGACCTCCACTTCATGGAGTTTGTTTGTTTGTTCGTTTGTTGGTTGTAAGTATGCAGGTAGGTAGTCTGGAAGTAATTTTGTATGGCATCAAGGCTTTGAAAAGTCAGTTGTTCAAACCACTTACCACTTGATAAGCCCCACGCATTTCTTTGGTTTCCTCTTCTTTTATGCTTCAGTACTCTCTTTGACAACTTGCTTTTTCTTTTTGTTCTTCTTGTGGAATACTCATAAATTGCTGCAGTGGTGAAGTGTTTTATGCCACTTCTAAATCTGGTCATTTAGCAAAGTAGATTTGTATTTGGGAGGTACCCAGCTTATATCTTGGTTGGGTTACCAACTGTCTTGTTAGGTTTAGCATGGTTTTACTTAGTCTTTCCAGGTGAAGGCCAGGATAATATCTAGTAATAAGCCATGACTGCATCCTGTTAAATCTTTATCTGCTCACTATTCTGAATCTTCTTCAGGTGCATTATGCATGCTGTGCAACTGAAAGTGTGGTTACATAATCAGAGGATTGGACGAAATAAATCTGGTTAAAAATGAGGGGAAAATTTAATACATATGCTGCATGTCTGTTCTTTTTTACAGGGAGTTAATTAAAACCAAACCCAGACACACAGCAAGGTTAATTGTCTTACATTTCCTCACATAATGGATATAACTTATTGTTGTTGGAATAGGTGTTAGAAAGACCACATTCAACTCTCAGATATGCTTGACACCTGGTGAGGAGATTATTAAATACCGTTTAAAGTTCTTGTGTAGAAATTGTGGATACTGTACACAAGTTTAACAATTGCTCCTTGACTCACTCCTTGCCAGTCCTATATACGTGTGTGCAGCACATTGCTTCACGTTAGTCACACATTCCATTGTAATTAGCTGTCTGTAACAGATGTGCGCAGAACAAAGTAGTGTACGTGTGTTTTGTTCGTGATTATGCAGTACAATTTATTACAGAGGATTTTCATTATGGAAACTGTGTAATGAATAAATCATATGAATAGTTTCAGAGGAAATTTATAATGTGGCTTCCCACTCTTTCACTTTGTTCATTCTAAGTCAAGTATGTATGAGAATTGAAGGAGGTAATTTCCAACTCCTACTCTAACATGCATTAAGTTTTATGTATGTATAATGTGTGTAAATATAAGTCCATTAAGTTTGCCATTTTTCTGGTTTGGTTCTCATTTGAAGTCTGTGTAGTTTTGCATATCTTAATGTGTTTGGTTTCAAGTTATTGTGGGTAAAAATCTTTTTGAGTCATATATCAGTTTTGGAAATAGGAACGTCTGTTAATGAGGAATACAAAACGAGTAAGTATGTAGTTGAAAAATTAGCTCTTTGGAAAAGAGAAGCCGTGTTTTGACTGTAGTAAAACCACTTCTTCAACAAAATGACCAGTGAGATGCACAGTGCAAAAGGTTGTGATCAGTGTCATAGTGTATTTTCTACTCTCACAAAATCTTTTGCATAGATTTTGTTTGTCTGTTTATGACTTAATTTGTGGGGTGTTATGTGTTTATTTTTTACTACATGTATATTAGCGTACTGTTTTCTTTGACTAATTTTTGTGAAGGACATAGAGCGGAAGTGGTGACTTAATTGATTTGTACGCATTGGTCTCTTAATGCTAGAAACTTTAGTAAATGTTCTGAAGTGACATATCAGTGAAATATCATTTAGAGCAATCTTTGACAGTGAAGAGAACTGCAGCTTTTATTTCCAGTGTTTATGATATCCTTTTTCAGAACACAAGAAGAGTTGCTCAGCTGTTGAGAGATTGATAGTTACATCTTAGGTATTGTGACATCATCAGCTGGCATTAATATTTTACCGACTATCCCTGTGATACAAATCCCATTTAAAATGTTCTAGTTGGCTTTGAAGCATCGGCAGGGTAAGAACCACAAGATGCGTATAGTTGCTTTTGTTGGGAGTCCGGTTGACAGTGAGGAGAAGGAGCTTGTAAAACTGGCAAAGAGACTCAAGAAGGAGAAGGTCAATGTGGATATTGTCAGCTTTGGTGAGGAGGTGAGTCCTTGGTAGCAAATTAAATAAGTTGACTGCTGGATACAGTTACAGTACATGACTGAAGACTTGAAACATGGAAGGCATTTAAGGACTGTGGGTAATGTGGGTAGGTTTCTGCCTGGCACTGTACATTCAAACAGGTACTGACCCATACTTCCAGCTACCCGTTCCCTTCAATTTGCCCTGCTTTCGTACTCTGCAAGTGTTGTGACCTGTGCTTTTTATAGACAGAAGTTCATGAAGTCCCAGACCAACCGCTACTTAAGCTACTTTTGTTGTACATTTTGATTTGTCTGAACTTACTCTACATAATATTGTTTCCAGGAATCGAAAGCAGAACCCGCCTGGCTTTACACCCAATCCAAGATCCGATATAGCATTTCTTGTCAAAATGAATTCACCCATCCAAAATTTGCACAACCTATCTTCATTGTTCTTTGTGTTATGATGCTGTATCCAAACTGCATACTACTTTATTGAGGATGTAATTGTACCTGACCCCACATTGAACATTACAAAGTGTTTCATGGATGTGATTCTGTGTACAAGGTGACACACCCAACAGCACAGTGTCTCATCCCAGGTGACTTTAAACTTTGATAGCACCATTGTGACAGTCTCACACCTATTATATTCCATTCTTATAATATGAAGCTAGCATAGGCAATTAAATGTAAACTGTGACATTTTGAATGAATAATAGAAACTTGTGGCAAACATGAGTGGGGCATCACTTTAAATGGGTCCACTAACTTACATAGTTTGCTTTTGCATATCTGAAATCTTTAAGTGGACCTGAATGACATCCAATTTGTGACATTGCAGCCATGATTTTACATGCAGGATGCATTCAAAATAAGTTATTTAACAATTCAGGTGATTTTATATTAATCAGCCGTATCTGTGTACCAGTTTTTATGAGCCACAACTCTAAGATATTTGGAAAGAATGGCATCTGCCCAACTAATGCAGAATTTGATTAATTGGTGTATGGATATATCTAGGTGTCAAACAATGAACTTCTCACAGCATTTGTCAATGCTCTGAATGGAAAGGATGGAGCTGGTAGTCACCTTGTTTCAGTACCCCCAGGACCCCACCTGTCTGATGCACTTATCTCATCACCTGTTATCCAGGTACGTTTGAAGTACGTTTCTTTTCTTCATAATTTTGGTGTGATAAAAATTTTTTCAGACTTTTTTTTTAAACCTATTCCTCTGCCCTTCCATTTGAATATACTGTATCCTGATGTTATCTGTGTGGTTAATTTAAATATTATTTATTATATTATATTTCATTTTCTATTGCATCTTATTATATTAGGTGCAGCAAGAGATTTATACACTAAGTGACTGTTGCCTTTGAAGTAGAGTGACCTTACATGGCAAGTCCAGCAGTTCAGCTGCTGACAGAATTGGTTATGGAAGTCCTCTGTGTGTTGCATCTTTTTTGACTGAATAGTTCATCTTACCTGTGCCCCGTAATTACTGACTGTAACTTTCTAAACACAAGGTAATCATGCTTGGCTACATCTGGGAACTAGGAAGTATACAATGCTAGTCACACAGTTCCTGTCAGAAATTCATGAATATTTTTTGTTTCTTACAATGTAGCATGTTCACATTACTCTTCTGGGGAGTATGAAATTATTTTCCATATTGCTGTGCCAAATATTCTTCATGTGGGCAGGGTAGTGTAGGTGGTGTAGCAACTCACTGCAGCGTAGATGGTCCAGGGTTTGAATCCTAGTTGAGGCAAGATTTTCTGTACCTGTCCACACCAGCCCTGGTGCCCACCCAGCCTCCGATACAATGGGTACCAGGTCTCTTTCCCGGGGGTAAATTGGCCAGGGCATGACATTGACCACCCACCCCCACCTAGCACCAAGATTAAAAAAAAGTGGAGTTATGCCTCTGCTCCACCTGTGGGCCCCCATAGCCTGTCTAGAGTGAACTTTACCTTAAGTTTTAAATATTCATCATGCTGAAAAATGTTCTGTTTCTTCTCCCATGTACTAGTATTTTAGCAATCAATACATACCAGATTTTATCTTCATGTGACATAGGTTTGATACGGGGCCAGTACAAAATAAAATTAAATTCATGATACAGCTTGTATAACAGATTGCAGTACCAAAGTAGATGAACATGTTTCTATAAATTTGTTGATGAAACATGTGTTAACTTCATAAAAAGAGTGCATAATATTTGAATTTTACAGGCTGAAATTGAAATAGCATGTTTCAAGATAGGTGTATAAAACAACTGTTTTTATAAGTCTGAATACAGTTTAGCACCTTGTGCGGCACTCACTGGGTGAATGTAAAACTGATAGTGCTCATGCCCATTGATGTTCACTTCTACATTGTGCTAGACTATCATGTTACAAGGCATGGGCAAGTAATTAAGCATGTTCAGAGATACTGACAGGTCCTTATAGTAGTTGATAAACAAAGGTGTTTGTTGAAAGGAGAAATCAGACAAGAATACTTAGTATATGTAGTACATATAATATTATGGTTTAGTGAGTAATGCATTAACAAAACTCATTGAATGGAATGGCAGGATGAGGAAGTACCACATGAAGAAGAAGTGTACACATGTATCAGTGTTTCACTGTATGAGGCTGTATTTTGTACTAACGCAGTTGTGTAACTAGATAACTTGCAGTTCAATATTGCTGCCTTAGTCCAGTATTGATAATTTCAAATGTGTTGATTACTTGCATGGGTTTCTTGTACACTGAACATGATGCTTTTAATGTGGTGTGTATGTATTCATCTTATATATATATATGATGGTATTATCATGGAATGTTTTTTTTAGGGTGAAGATGGTATGGGAGGAGCTGGGCTTGGTGGGTCTGGATTTGAATTTGGAGTTGATCCAAATGAAGATCCAGAACTTGCACTGGTAAGTTTGGAGCTACATTTAATGTTTGTTCAGATAATACACGTACCAAGCAACATGCTACGGCGGTAGAAGTCCAGATATTTATTTAAGAGGTGTCTTTTTGTGTGTTACAAACTGTGCTCGTTTGATTGTGTATAATATTTTTAACTAAAACAGTGTTTTTCAATATTACAAATCCATCATTCTACATAGAGGTACGTAAATTTAAAGGACCTGCAAATATACCTTCCACAAGGGAAAGTCAGTCCTTTAGCATGTGAGAGTATCACACAAATTAGAGTGATTTCAAATGTGTAATGAGCCTGAATTTGAAATTTATTGATGAAAGACATTATTTTTAAAATTGCAGTGTTCTCTGTAAAATATTATCTTCCTGGATGGATACCTTTTTAGATTGTATATCTGTGAGATTGGACATGAGTGAAAGTGTATACTGTCTCAGCCATTTTCCCTACTGTATGTCACATGACAAAAACTTAATGCTGATTGCATAAGTTAGGGTACAGGTTGTTGTATATGTTCTATTCCAGAACTGCAATGTCCTGGCCACACCCAATTCTCACTCAGTAATACATGTGATTTTCAGTTGATGTTTTCACTGTGTCTTGTAAGAAGGACTACTCAAGAGGCTTTACCATGTGTGGTAGAACTGCAGAGCATGTTGGTGGCCTGATGAAAGTGGAATTTGACCATGACTGTAGTAAGATGGAAGAAAGTCAGATGGTGGTGATGGCAATTGAGCTTCCAACTCTCTGGTTACTGGTGTATTCGTGTTGAGCCCCCTGTGGCCTGTGTCAGGCAACCCACAGCACTTAATGCTGGTAGATATTAGTGTGTGGTTATAACTACCTGACCTCATGTGAACAGAACTGCTGGATGATCAGAGGGGAAGCGGAACAGCTTGAGGGAGATGTGGGGGGCCGTAGAACTTCTCTTTAGAGCCTCAGAAGAGAGTCTTTATTAATATTAGCAGTTGCAATATTAAGTTTTCATTTTCCTGTGAGCTGTTTTCATCCTGGCAGGGATAAGAATTTGTCTCTTTTCCAAAACATCCATACTGGCTCTGAAGCCTACCCAGCCTCCTATTCATTGGGTACTGGGGTTCTCCCTTAGGATTAAAGTAGCCAGGGTATGAAATAAACCAGCAACCTGCTGCTAGTTCTGACGTCAGTAATGCGTCAAACCATAAATAGGCTCATATAATGTGAGTACTTCCTGTGCCTGTAAATGAACAGTTGTGTGCTAGCTTTGTAATAAACATGTGTTGTTTCATAAATTTTACCTTCCTGTATTTTAGGCCCTTCGAGTGTCAATGGAGGAGCAGAGGCAGAGGCAGGAAGAAGAAGCAAGACGTGCTCAAGTGGCATCTGCTGCAGATGGAAGCACCCCTGCACCAACTGCCATCAAGGAAGGTATGAAACCTACCTGATGAGTCTAAGAAAGTGTTATGTTGGTTGACTGAAGAATTGTGGTTAGGAAAATGTACACAGATAAGTTGCAAAGTGGATAATCAGGAACGTACTGTGTGTCATGATTTTTTTACAAATTTTCATTACTTTTTTTTCAGTCCAGTGATAGAATGGAACTATTTTTTCTGTTTCACATCTGTGGCATCTGTCATTGGAACAGGAATTTAGTTTTTAATTTTTTGTAGCTCCAAATGAAGAAGCAATGCTGGAACGTGCATTGGCAATGTCTCTTGAGGGTGGGGAGGAGAAGCAGAGCACACCAGCTGTTCCTGATTTTGCTCACATGACTGAGGAGGAACAGATTGCGTTTGCTATGCAAATGTCCATGCAAGATGCTCGTAAGTTTATGTTTCACTTTGATCTAATACACAGGACATCTGTTTGAATAAAGTTGGTGAATGTTGTGCCTTCCTCAGAGTTTAGGGAATGTACTGATGTTGCATGTTCAGCACCATGTAGAATATTTAGAATGTACCTAATGGTTTGTAATTAAATTTCAGTTGTAGTAGTAGTAGTAGTAGTAGTAGTGTTGCTAATGACATCTGTTGTAAATGTAGTGAAGTTGGTGACAAGGTGCAAAAGTAGTGGTATATTTGAATTGGAATGTTCTCTAAGTCATCAGGGGGTGCTTTGTGGGTGTATTTTTTGTAAAGAATTATGTTCCTCCTGTTTATATATTTCAAGTCCCCCTCTCCCCTTCAGGTGTACTGACTATAAAACTGGCATGCATTCTCAAAATTTCCCCCTTGCATTACTAATGTCTTGTATACCAAGTCTTGGAATGAGTCTGTAATGATGTACACTGGAGTTACCTGCTCATTATCAGGCTTTTTCTGGCAATAGTTATCTTTGACTTTCATGATATGATGGAGCTGGTTAATGACACAGTATTTTAACCCTTTCAATGCCAAGTTAAATCCCATCTGCCATCTGCTGGCATTATTAGAAGCTCACCAGATTCTCCATGTTAGCAGGATAAGGGTTAATTGAAGTGAGATTGCCATAAAAGTTAGAAATAGTAATGTAAACCACATTCTTGCACATGAACAACTTGTGTTGTAGTGCTTTTTAAACAGAATTATAGTGATACAAGTTTTCAGTTGCTGGTAAGTAGTGGTATAAAACTTTGTTTTCATATGGTGTTTATCTGACTGGCTGAATATTAAATATAACAGCAAAATTATTTACCTTATGATGGTTGAGAAAATTTCTGAGAAGAACCTTGTATCTGAGCGAGAAGACTGGAGAAACTTGGATGATTCAGGCTTTATACTTCAGACTGTTCATCAGATGTTATTAGGGTGATGAAATAAAGGAAGATGAGATTGGTGGGGGTGTGTAGCGTGCTTGAGGGAGTTGCAAAATTAATATGAAATATTAATTGTAGGTCCTGACTGGTAGAGACCACTTGGGAGACCTTGGCTAGATGGAAAGGCTGTGTTAAAAGGGATATTCGGAAAATAGCATTTTAGAATATCGAGAATTCATCTGCCCCAGGATAGGGTCCAGGGATTGTGTGAACATTGTGGTGAATCTGTTGGTTGTAAAAAAGATGGAATTTCTTGACTCACTGGGTGACTATTAGATTTTTATTAATACTCACTGCACAGAGTTAAGTTCCGTTTAGATGAATGTTATGATTTGAAGAATACTGTCTTCTGGGATGTGATGCTCTGTAGTCTGATAAAAATTAACCTGGTGTTTAGATGGACCTCCTGCCTACAGCTTCACAGCACAAGAGTAATTCTGCTCCTCCACTACACTTGTACCCTGACGATGAGGACAGTAGGTTCCTCTGAAATATTGGTAATATTTATCATACTTGTACTGTACAGTGTCCAATTCCAGAAGGAAATAGTCTTTAGGCCACTATTTTGAGAATATATATCTTGTACTGTATGATTTAAATGTAATAAACTGGTTCTCATGTGAACTATTTCCTTTAACAGAGGATCAGGCTGGAGGAAAAGATGATAGTAAGGAAGTTAAGAAAGATAAGGAGATCCCAATGGATGTAGAAGGAGAAGACGACTATTCTGAAGTGATGAATGATCCTGACTTCCTACAGAGTGTGTTGGAGAATCTACCTGGTGTAGATCCTCAGAGCGAGGCCATCCGTCAAGCTGTAGGTAGTTTATCAAAAGACAAGAAAGATCGTAAAGATGAAGACAAACATAAGAGCAGCAAGAAATGATAGGTACATAATAAACATGTTCCTCTTGTGTAATGTTTTCATAATTTATTCAATCATCTCTGCAGATAACCAAACTTATTTTGCAGATTTTCTGTACTGTGTACATGTTTTTGATTGCAAGCATTTGTTGTCTCCTAGTATGATCAGTTGGATGAAAATGTTTAGTTTGTCCTTTCCCACTCTCTTTTTAGCCATGAAATATTAAGTTGTAGGATTAATAAGGGAAGTGCTTATTTTGTTTATGAACCATCTTCTAAGGCTTCTTTCATGTAATGTACAGAAGTCATATGCTTTTGTTCTGCATATTTTCCGTACAGTGGCTTTTGAAAAAATAAAATAATAATGAAAATTTCAACATTTTGTGCATGCTTGAGAGAGTATTTTGAGAAATGTATGTTACTTTCATCGTATTTGACAAATAAAATGGTAAAGAATCCAGCACTTTGTGCATGCTTCAGAAATAATATTTGTGTTTACCTGTAAGTATGGCTACTATTAACATTAACCGAATGGGGCTCATTTTGAAGAAACGTGACATGATAAACTTACGCCAAACTTCATGAAACCATTTTGATTTGGATTCACCTTTGTTCATTGTTAAGACCCTAATCTTAATAGCCTGAACAAATTTGTACATATACATTTTTTGAGTTCTTTAACAGATTGTGATGAAAGTTGTTAAGCATTGATTCTATTATCCATATATTACCATGTTTGGTTTAATTTACTGTAATTGATTTTATTATCAGCTTTACCTATGGGCTTAAATACGTTTTTCACCCTTTGAAAACTACCATTTTCTGGGATATGATCTTCTGTCACTTAGATGGAACCAGAGTATTCTCCTGGAATGTCAGTACATTTCCACCAGTCTACGTGGTGGCATATCCCAGAGGATGATATTCTCCATTGTCACTGCTGTGAGAATCTCGGGTCTTATTTTTAGGCTTGCCTCTGTATATATTCATTGGAGAGAAAGTTCTGGATAAGAGTTGTAAGTATCCATAGAATGCATACGTGTTCATACTATGTAATTTTCATCTGTACTTTTGGGAGAAATATTATTAAATGCCTGCCACCCAAAAACATAATCAAAGCCCATAATGTTTCATAATTTCAAAATTTTTGCAGCCCAGAAAACCTCAAATGTAATTTTATGCATAATTTAACCATTTTGCTAACTATTATATGTATGTAAAACTGTAACAACAAATGCAGTTTTTTGACAGCAAATTATTGTGTAGTTGCTAATATCTTTTGGTGATATGTGCCAGTTTTTCAGACATTGATATGCTGTGTAAGGCAAAGACCTTCTTGTCAGAGGCAGCAAATGGATTAAACTTTTTTATTACCACTACATGAACAGTATCAGATACAGCCTGGAATTTTCACATTGTCACTGTACCTGTAAAAATGTACATTCTCCATAAAAGTGTACTACATTTCATATGTCAAGTTGTCACATTTCATTATATGAAAACTTACTTACATACTTGCTTGCTTGCTTACTTACTTACTTACTCCATTGAGCAGAATCCTTGAGAAGCTAATCAGTTTTCATCTAGTTAAATCCACCGCATTTTATGGAACCCGAAGGTTCATTACCACATTCACAAGTGCCCGCCACCTGTCCCTATCGTGAGCCAGCTTGATCCAGTCCATATCCCCACATCCCAATTCCTGAAGATTATAACTGAATACATTGGTCCTTGTGAGCAAGGATGGAAGTGGTGTGTAGGGGTAAGAAGTTTACAGCGGTCGGCACTGCCTGTCAAAGGGAACTTGGGATTTTGGGGTCGTGAAGATCATAAAAAGGAAGAAAACAAGCCATTGCGCTAGCTGTGGGAAGGAAATGCAGAGAACACTGGAGTGGCAAAAGCATTTGAGGTCCTGCACTCCAACCGCTGGTAGTACGAGTAGAGACGAGATAGCTACCTAATCAATGTGCCTGTAATAATCTGTTGACTGATAGTGTTTTGATACTGTTTATCAAATATATCTGGTTAATAATTATTTGACCATTTAAGTGACGTTATTCCTCAGACTGTTCAATTTACCAATATAAATTCATGTACAGTAGCAACGGTACAACCGCCACCTAACACTTACCACGTCATTATAACCATTGGAAAGAATGACTATAATTATAATGTTCAAAATTGCTTTCTGAAATGTAGGAATACATATGTTTGCATATGAGAGAGGCCTGTAGAGTCTGGTAGTGATACAGAAGGTCATTGTGGTAGCAAAGGGAAGGAAGGTTACAAAAGCAGAGAGTGAGGTAGAGTAATGTGTGGAGTAGGATAGAAAGATAGCTGGAGAGAGAGAAAAGCAGAAGTTAGCATTATGACAGAAGATGCTGAAAGTGTTTACAAAAGGGATTTTAGTTTTTTAGGCATTTGTCAATGTCAAGTTTAATGGGATTTTGAAGTTTGCTTGGACAGTCAAAATTGGAGGGTTTGACACTTTTTCGAGATCTAAATCAAATGAGGGTGGATACTGTGTTAGTTGCAGTAGCACATTAAAATTGTGTGGTTTACTTACGTTATGTTAAAATATATCATGTCAGTCATTAGGAACCACTGGGAAGATAGAATATAAAATTTTAAAGTTTTTGGCCTATTAAGAGACTGCTAAATTTACATGTGACCAATCAGACTAGTTAGGAAAATTAGAGTAGTGGTGTTTTGAAACAAGGAAACCAACTTTGCATATTGTGGAGAACGACGCACAAGTTCTTCGGTTGTCATAGAAGGAGGACACACCTGTTTGCAGTGCTCCTAATTTAGGCCAGATTAACAGACTAAATTACATAACTAGAAATTTATAAGTGTTTCTACAGGGGTACAGTGTTAAAATACGTAATCTTAAATTGGACATAATTGGTATTACCATGTTTTGGACTGTATAAATTTTATTATTTCATAAAGGTCAATGTGCAGTGAATATGCTGAATGAGAAAGTGATCCATGGTACGTTTATCATATGTAATCAGAACTTGTATCAAATTAGCAACCATTGACTAAAAATAAAATCACACAAAAGATTCTCCAGATTACCAATTAAAGATAAATTGTATTAATAGTTCTTTACCAAGTTCACAACACTCAAACCACGTTCGTCACTGAAAACTAAGCTCATGCAATACGACTGAGTGAGAAAGGTGAGCCAGACAGATAATATTCCCTGCGAAAAGCCTTGCTCTCCACTATATGTACTAGCCACCTAATCCCGTTACTACCTGTATACCATCTTCAGAGTAAAAGAGCGTAATATAAAGAAACTGCGCCGAAAAAGAAATTTTGAATCAGTTATAAGTGGTGCCCAATGACATGGGCCTCATACAAGTGTGAGTGCGCCTAACATCGAGAGTACTCTACCGAAAAGCTGCAGCAACTCATCGGAAAACCAGAGCAACCCTCGCAAGATTTACAGTGACCCCATCCAGAAGCCACAGCAATGCAAGAGCAAGGATACAAAGACAGCTGCCTAGATGAGGAGTCAGCTTCAGACCTGTGTGCGGAATATTTTCAGGATTTTCGTCTTTAACTTACACACCATACAACCAAAGTAAGTCAACATATACAGGCTGCTGTATGCAAGAATTTTATAGTTAAGATGGATTGGAGTCTGCGCAGTAGGATCGTGTCTACAGCATGAGATGAAAATTCAACTTCAAATATTGCAGCACAGGAGAGTGTCTCAGATAATGAACTAGAAGGAAATGTCAGAAATGTGGAGAGGATATCCAAAACACTGTAGAATTATCCAATAATAGTAATGTAACTGGTGGTAATGATGGAAGCCCATTTTCGGCTAATCAGTTGCATAGCATGCTTGCTGCATTCATGGCAGCCATGCAGGCAGAGAATGCAAAACTGGCCTCCAACTTAGAATTGAAATTAAATTATCTGAGAATTTGGACGCAAAATTAGCTTCAATGCAAAGGTAAATTCAGTGATTGCAAATGTAACTTCAGAAATGACGAAAGAAAATGATCGAATGAGACAAGAATTTTCATCTCAGTTGCAAACTGAGGTACAGTCAATCGCTAAAGAAGTGGAAGTAGTTAGGAAGAGCACTGGTATGGAACTAACCAACTGTGTGCAGAACTTTGAGAGTGTGTGTGACAGAATGAATGAAAGTATGAATGCCTATAAATCCCAGACTGATGCGTAAACAGTCTCAGATTATAAATGAATCAGAATAAGGAGGAGGTTAAGAATAAGGTAGGTGAGCTAACTCTTGAGATCAGATCAGTTGCATCCAGTTTAGACGAGTGTAACAGTGATATACACACTGACAGACAAGTTTACCAGTCAGAAATCCAGAAATTAAATTCAGAGATTGGAAATTTGCAAGCAAAATTGAATAGTTATGAGGCCAATCAGACTGCATCAGCTGTTTGCACCTTTCCACAGGCTAGTACAACAATCAGGTTAATAGATATTGGTCAATCTACAAGCCAGGTTAGCCCAGCTGTTTTGGAATCAGGCAGTCATATTTCCTGTGGTGTGAATGGTGTGTTTGCAACATATCTGCATGCAACAATGTAAACAATACTAACGCTATTGCTACTTCATGTACTGAAAATGTGAGTGCACCATCTGAAACATTTTGTAATACCAGCCGGTTCAGTGAGCTATCATTACCTAAATTTTCTGATAGTTCGAAACAAGTAGCGGTTCAATTTTTCAAAGAGTTGGATGAATTCTTTACACTCAAAAAGACCCCTGGAGAACTTCGCCTTCCATTAGTATTCCAAAGCAGTGGATGCGGATGACTTATGGACAACTTAAATCATATGACGATTTTAAGAAGGCTTTCACCGAGTTACTGTGGGACAGTAGCCGACAGTCAGAAATTAAGTACCGGGTGTATCAAGATCAATTTAACTGCAGGTCAATGGAAAGTCTCTCGGAACATTATGTTAGGTATGCCAAAATGGCCAGCATACTGCCGCCATACTGGACATACTTGGTGCATGATAACCCATTATGGGCCGAGGATCCAAAACTGTCTGATAAGTGCCAACCTAAAATCAACTCAAGAGGCACTTGCTTTCCTCATTATATTACAATCCCTGGAAAATTCGAGGGAGCAACACAGGTCAGCACGGTGAGGTTTCGAACACCAAGACCAAAATTTCAGAACACTGCGAGACCGGCCTTTTGACAGCATGGGGAATCACAGACCTAGTGACAGTGGTCAGGTATGCCATGTCAGGCGCGATGGCAGGGACAAGAACCCTAGGGGCACAGCAGATCAATAAGAAATCCACAAACAAGCAAGGGACAAAGGAGCTTTTACGGTGGTCAGGGGAGACTAACGTTGGCACTGACTCACAACTAAATGCTGCAGCACAGGACTTCATACCATGCGGTAACCAGCATTGTGACGGCAGCTGATCCCCTAAAAGGAGGAATTACCAAGTTGGGAGTAGCAATTTAAACGCCTAAAGGACATGTATGCTGGGCGCCACGCATCCTCATTCGTAGTCACAAACAGAACAGCCCAACCAAACAGTAGGAACGGCAATACGTTAAGCCCTATAGAAAGTGAAGCCTTAATCAGATTTACCGTGGGTGTATTTTTTAAGCACAATACCAATCGTGTTTATGATGAAATTAATTTGGGACTGAGAGTGTAGCTAGATACACCTTTTACACAGCTGAGGAGAAATTGCAGGAGTGTCCCAGAATTACAATTAAAATTGGGGAGGAAGAAGTTTCAGCCATTCTTGATGCAGGATGTGAGTTAACCCTTATGAACGAAAATTTATACGAGAAACTGAAGAGGGAACAACTATCTTGAGCTTCCAGCACAACAGCTAACAATGGTAAGCACATTTTACATCAAGAGCTCACAGGTAAAATGGCAGAGTTTTTGCCTGTTAAATTACGAACTGTCTTTATTGATCACGTGTTTCTCCTTTCGCCACAACTGCTAACTAACCATCCTCGGAATAGTTTTCTTTATTAATACTTCCGCAATAATAAATTTCCCATAGAGGTGAGCCCTCCTTAAAGTAAGTGACAAGATGACGAGACACGTATATGATGTCACTAATGACGACTCAGCCACAACTAACGGCAAATCTGCATCTGGGTACACGGAAAGTGACGTGTTCCGTATGTTGATCCTTCCACTTGCTACATCAGTTTTGCCACTTGTAGAATTTACAACTGGTGAGGAACACCCTGCGGTCATCAGTGAAGCTACTATAGTTCTTGACAACGAAGGAAGTACACACTGTTGTGAAATTCATGCTAAGTTTACTGATGTTATTGTACATTGTAATGAATATAATACGAGTTCGCGGAGCCTGTAAGTCTGTGATGATGTTTTTGCCACCAACTACAGTCAGTGGATGCAGAACAAGTCAAGCGTGCCAGTTCCTTCCATTGCTAAAGACAATGAAGGCCACAGACATGGCGAATTAATTTATGAAAGTGATAGTGAAAATATAGACGTAATTGTACACATGATGCCTAACAAAGCCATAAATTACTACTGAACTACTACTAATGACACAAATCACACAATTAGTGCCATGGATGACACACCAGATGACAAGAGTTATCACACTAACCAATTGAAGGCTAAAATAAGTGAATGTGATGACTTGAATAAAAAACAATGTGATCAGTTACTCACAGTATTAATGAAATACCAGCCACATCTCACCAAGCACCCAGGGAAATGCACCAAGTTCGAGTACCATTTTAATATTGCAGGCAGGTTACCTAAATCAGCCATCTCAAGGACCATCCCATTCGCTTTGCGTGATGAAGTTCGAGCACAAATACAAGATATGTTAAATGATGGTATATTGGAAGAATCTTACTCAGATTATGTAAATCACCTTACTCTGGTGCATCAGGAACATAAACCGCTTAGGATGGGCATGGATGCAAGGGGTGTGAAAAGACAGATGACTCCAGACAGAGTTAAAGTTGCACCGATCAGATAGCTATTACAACGCTTTCATGGTTCTAAAGATATCACAATATTGGATCTCAGCTCAGCTTTTCTCCGGGTATCACTGGCTAAGTCTTTGAGAAAGTGGACGGCTTTCAATTTTGAAAACCAAGTTCACCATTTTACTGGAGTTCCATATAGGTACAAGAACTCCCTTTTGGCTTTTATGAGGGCTTTGCAAAGAGTTTTGGGAGACGAGAAGAATGTGATTACGTGTGTAGATGACATTGTCCTCCACAGTCTTGGGTTCAATGATCACTTAGCAATGCTGGATTCTGTACTCCATAAACTTACTTCTGCAGGCTCCACCATAAATTCCAGCAAATGACTGAGATAAAATTTCTGGGTTACATTACCTGTGACCGCACATTACGTATGGACCCGTAGAGAATTGAAGGCATTCTTGCGTATCCTCTACCGAGAAACCAGAAACAGCTTAGGAAGTTCTTAGGCATGTGCAACTTCCACCACCAGTTCATCGTGAATTACTTGCAATACGTGGCACACTTGTTGATGCTTGGGCGCACAGGGAGCAAATGGAGCTAGTTGTCCACGATGTAAAGAGCTTTGGAAGAACTGAGGAAAAAATTTGCTTATAGCATCTACTTGGTGCAACCAGGTGACACTCAAGATTACATCATCATCAACAATGATGCAAGTGCTACCGCAACAGGAGCAGTCCTAATGCAAAAGGATAAAGATGGCTGAATCAACATCATCTCTACAACTTCACGTATCCTCACGCCAGCCATGCAGAGGTATACAACCTGCAAACTAGAACTGATGGTAATAGTTTACGCTGTCTGGAAATTCAGAGTTTACATTTACGGCCATAAAGCCACTCTAAACCCTGACCATAAATCCCTAATTTTTTTTAATAAATATGTGGTAACCTCCAATAGGGTAGCTTGTTGGATGTTAGAAATTGAACAATGGGAACTTGAAATTCAGCATATTAAGGGCATTGATAACACTTTAGCAGATATTTTTGAGTCGCAACCCGCTCCATTACAACACCCCTAATACTCGAACCTAAGACAAAGCGACCAGATAATGGTGCATGCCACAGATCTGAACATTGACAAGGTGTCAAAAGAGAGTGGAAAAATCTAGCAATCCTTTGAAACATGGACCCTCAGTTACAAGCCATAAGGGAAGACTAACAACTCATTCCACCACAGGAATGAAGTATGTAATAAACAGTGACATCCTGTACTGTGAAGGCGATAAGGAGGGTCAAAACTGGAAGGCTGTGTTGCTGGAATGCCTTGAGCAAAAGGTCATGAAGTTTGTTCACACGTCCTTGGGGCATTTACGAAGTGACAAATGTTACGCTGAAATTAAAGACACATTTTACTTCAGAAATCTTGGTAGAAAACTCAGGAAGTTTATCACAGCTTGTGACCTCTGCCAGCAAGCCAAACACATGAATAGAGCATATGATGTGGCAGAAAGACATCTCCCGAAACGTCCAGGAGAAATGTGTGCTTTCAATCTGTTTGGAAGTTTACCAACATTGTGGGGAAACGTCAGATACATCTTTATATGTTATGATAGATTCTCTAAATATGTGAAGTCAGCCACGACAAAGGCTTGCCTCAACAAGTTGCTAAATCACTATTTCTTCCCTGTTATTAAGCCAAAACTTGTACTTTCAGATAAAGGCAGTCAGTTTAGGTCACCTGTATGGCTGAAGAAACTGAAAGAAAATTATGTCACCACCAGATTTCACCCATTAAGCATCCAGAGAGCAACCCCAGTGAAAGAGTTATGAGAGAGCTGTCTAAATTCTTCAGAATTTACTGTCATGACAATCACAAAAGAAATGGGCATAACAGCTTCCTCACTTTAAGGAATGGCTAAACTAGACATTCGCCAGTTTGACGGGCTATTCTCCATCAGAATTAATGTTTGGAGAGAGAAACCCTAGTATCTTTGACAAAATGTTGCCAGAAGTCAAGCAAGACACTTTAGATAGTGAAGATTTAGACATCAAATTTGAAAGGACATTTTCAAGGATAAAAAGGAAAGCTGTGGAAAGAGAAAGAAGAAGAAAGAAAGGAAATACTAGCTGGAATCTGAAGTTGGAGGACAGAGTTTTAATGAAGGGTCAAAATCAGTCAGATGCTACACAAGGTGTGATTGATAAATTTATGAATGTGTACCAAGGACCATATATATTCAATAAAATATTGCCTCATTGAACATATGAAATAGTGGACAACAAAGGCAAATTGAGGGGCAAATTCAACAAAAGACAATTGAAGCCATACAGAACACAGAATGATTCCAAAAGCCATCAAACTTAGAATAATGAAGTTGGAAGCAGTAGAACAGGAGAGGATTAAGCAACTATGAGAAATGGACAGACAGAAATGAAGTATGTGGTCATCATATGTTGAGAAATAAAATTATGAATATTATGGTTTTGTGTCTCTGTTTAAGGTTAATTCCTTACAACTGCTTTGTTTACTCACTTTTCAGATGTGCACAACAATTAAATTTTGTGATGTAGTTAAAATGTGGTAAAAAATATATATATAATAGGATTAGTGTTGTGTTGTACAGTGAAATTAACCAGTCTGCTAATTAGAAAACTATCCCATAGATGGGTACAAAGAAATTCAGTGGAGTAGTAATTTGGCTTACTAATGTGTGTGGCAAAGAAATTAAGATGTCTTAATATTACATGTTATAATGTTACAGTGTAACATAATATAACATGCTGGCATGGAAAGAAAGTGACAAACAGTTCACTTGGGGCAGTGAATGCAACAGCGTAGTGCAGGAACACCAATGATTAGTGCACTGGGGTACAAAATGTGGGCGTTTGAAAAACAAAATACAAGGAAATTGTCTTCAAGGTAACAACTGTTCATGTGAATGGTAGGATGATTACAGAAACAAATTATCCACACACGTGTGTCCTTGTGTTATTTTTTTCCATACGACAGTATGTTGTCTTCTAGCTGCATTTTAAATTGTGTTCTTCACCATGTTGATTCTTCCAGAAAGCCATATGTATGCTTGTATTATGTTAATCTTTTTGTTATGTAGTGTTCATTTATCTTTTGCAACTGTATCCTGTTAACTTTTATTTGGTCATGTGCTCTTTAGTGTTGTACTACAGATTATGGCAGGTTCAACCTATCATACAGGCAAATAAGGCAGTAAAAGGGGAAAGTTAGACCTTCTTTGGTTGTGGGAGCAAATGTAGATGTCATCCCACCCTGGTGTCCGAAAGACATCCCGCTACTTACTAGCTGATAACTGATGAAGTAACAGACCTGCAGTAATGTCATGCTGAGACTGCCTAACCTTATCTGTAAACACTGTATGCTTAACATATAAGTTCACAAGTGTTATGCATGTTAACATAGAATGTAAGTGATGATGTAATGGCGGTACTGGAATAATTTATAAACTGCATCATAAGTTGTTAAAATATTCCACAGGGGAGAAACTATAACCGAATGGTTCTTGTGAGTGAGGATGGAAGTAGTGTGTGGGAGTGAGAGGTTTACAGCAGTTGGCACCCCATGTCGAAGGGAACTTGGAACAGTGGGGTCATGAAGTTCATAAAGAGGGAGAAAACAAGCCATTATGCTAGCCATGGGAAGGAAATTCAGGAAACAATGGAGTGGCAAAAGCATTCGGGGTCCTGCACTCCAACCACTGGTAGTGCCAGTCGAGACAATATAACTACCTAATCTGTGTGCCTATAGTAAACTGTTGACTGATAGTGTTTTGGTACTGTTTATCAAATATATCTGGTTAATAATTATTTGACCATTTAAGTGACATTATTTCTCAGACTGTTCAATTTATAGATATAAATTCATGTACAGTAACAGCTGTATATCTGCCTTCTAATACCTACCACATCATATTACCTAAGATAAGCCTTGCTGTCCACTGTACGGACTAGCCATCTTATCCTCTTACTGCTTACATGCCGTTATCAGAGTAAAAAGAGCGAAATCTAAAGAAACCATGCCAAGGAAGAAATTTTGGATGAGTTATAAGATCCATCTTAATATTATCTTCCCATCTATACTTGGGTCTCCCAAGTGGTCTCTTTCCCTAAGGTTTCCCCACCAAAACCCTCTATACCCCTCTCCTCTCCCTCATACATGCTACATGCCCCGCCCATCTCATTCTTCTCAATTTTATCACCCAAACAATATTGGGAGGAGTACAGATCATTAAGCTCCTCATTTATTATACAAAAATAAAATTGAAAATTGATTTCATGCAGCCTTCCAGTTGGTAACTTGATATTCTGCATGAGAATTTCACCAAACAAGCTATGTAGCAGCAATGTTTTCGTCAATGTCTCCAGGTAAATGTTGCACTAGTCTTATGATTAGGCCACATCTACTTCATCAGTTCACCAATCATCCTAGCATTTGAAACTATGGTTTCTGATTCTGAGAGCATCATTGAGTAACCTACAAAAACATTCTTTGCCAAATTATGTTTATGCAACATGGATTTCAGTATTGCAGGTTAGCGGTTCAGTTTTACTTTCTCCATCCCAAGGCAGGGTAGGGGGATTTCACTGAAGAAATTTTTGCCTGCTCCCATTTTTTTTATAACAAATAGCTTCCAAACATAAGGCTCACTGTCAAATCTGAGAATAATTAAGATACAAAATGTTCTTCAATAATCATGACAGGTTTAATCAAATTTGCTTGCCTTTCAGAAATGTACATCACACAAATGAAATCAGATATGTATTAGGAAGCCAAATTGTGCAGAAGGCTGCATCTTCTCAGCACTGGGGTTTTTGCAGTCTGCAGGCTTTTGTGTCTAGTTATACAAATAATATTTTTGTATATTCTTTACCCCAACCTACCCCTGTATTTCCAGTATTAGAAAAGTCCCTCCAGGCCTTGCAAAACAACTATTGCCTTCCAAACATTATAAGATAATCACTTTCCATCTTATCTTCTCTATAACTCACAACCATTATGTTTGTTGTCTTGATTTCTGTTCATTTAATGTTCTTAACAATAAAATTTCATACCACCAAACAGAAATTGTGTTGCTTCTACTTCAGAGGTCTTAGAGAGTCTCTGTGCAAGTATTATTGTGTGTAGTGAAATCAAAAGTGTAGTGGGATGTGACCTTTGGTGGAATAATGTGCATACCACATTTCATGATGATCAGTCGTATTATTCAGGAACTGTTAGTTTATCACACACAAACACATGTAGCCGAGCATATGCACAGACACAATACCATAAGCCTACTACGTGACTTTGCTGTAAAATACTTTACTAGTGAGAATGCACCCCTGTAAGATAGGTGAGATATAAACACATAGACATGGAATGCTTTTATTTATTTAATTGTCTTTAGTTTTAAGTACATTGATTCGTAGTGTACATATGTATATATATATATATATACATTCACATACACACACACATTTATACATATATATGGAAACAGTAAAGAATATACAACTAGTTTGTAATTTATTGTAAATGTATTCTAGTAGTTCTGAGCCCTACCGTAATATGACTAGTAAAGAATCTTGTGACCTTGCAGTGCAGATTTGCCACTTGAAAGAATAATTATTGCTTGTTCATGTCATTAGCATGCAAGTACTGCAAAATTGTACTGGACTTCCAAGCCATTTGTGCACTTTTGCTTTGTGTTTTGACAATAAAAAATTCGCCTCTCAGCCCCTTTACTTCTTGAACTGCAGTTGACAGATAAACGAAAGCAATTTCTTGACTGTTTTAATTAGGAAATTCATCTCAATAATGTATATTAAATCCATTTCCTACGTTGCAAGAAACACATTCTCGCCATTACAAAAATTTAGTTAATGCTGTACAGGTGGTGCTTGCCTTGGCCCATAAAACGGCATTGCTTTTGCCAACCAGTGAAAACATTCATAACACATGGCTGTGAATGTAAGTGTTCAAAATGTAATATGTAACCTCACTTATAATATTTATCAGTATAACATAAAATGCATATTGCAGTTTTGAAAGAGTATTTGTACTGTATTTGGCTTATCATGAATTTAAATGTTAAATCTGGAAATATCCTTTTTTTTCCTCCTCCAAAGAAGGTTTTTGCAGACAGGGTACAGGTGCATTCTGATACCATAACATTAAAAAAATTTCCTTCCATCACATAAGGAATGCCTGTATTTATTGTCTTATTACCAACTATAATGTTGGTATTTGATAGTGTCATTACTTTCAGTCATTATTTTGTTATCCATTTTAAGAGAATAATAATATTACTATACGTGTGAAATAATTTATATTCAGTTACATTTTTCAGCAGTATGGTAGGATATGTAAAATAAATAATTCAGTTTTGGAATTGTTGTTTTGCCAATTATCAATCTTCACTGCCTGCAATTTACAGTTCACTTTCGATAGATTGGTTCCCCCACATAAGTTAATGTACATACAGTTTCTATTACAGAATATATCAGGAGAAGATAATCAAGTTTTTGTTTGTAAATACTGTAGACAAAGTGCAGCAGGGTCCTGAAACTGTATTCTAGAGCACATAACAGATAGTGTAATCAGTATAGTGACAAAGCTATTGGCTGGACAATGAGGAAATGTTGTTCAGTTCCCTGCAGAGGTAAGAGATTTTACTCTTCATCATTGTTTCATAACTGACTGGGACCTACCAAACTATATTCACTGTGTTCTTGGGGCTATTTACCTGGGGAATAAAGCAGCTGGAGCATGTATCTGACCACTCACCTCCATCTGGTGCTGAGGTGATGATCAAATGGAACGTTACATCCACTCCACCATATGCCTTCATGGTGTGCACAGAAAGTTCACATTTTGAGACTCTCCATCTGTCCCATTAGGTAAGATGCCAATTTGACTGGGGTAAGGTGACAGCAGGTAAAGTAGTATAAGTATGTATTTGCTTTAATTATTTCAACACGATGCTTGTGAAGTAATAACTGAACAAAGTATAAGCTACTGAACAAACAAAATAATTTTGAATACTGAACAGTTTTTAACAATTGGAAATTTATAAATGATTCATCATAGGATTGTTGCTGATTACAGTCATTGTCTGTAGTACTGGTGTTAGTTTTGTGAAGCCACAGTTTGCAGGCGGTGCACTGAATCCAGTCTACTTGGGCTTTGTTTGTGTCATAGAATTTCATTTTACATGTCGTGCAGTTAGTACTGTCATTTGCCTTGTTTGAAGTGTCAGACTCACAGTAGGGTCCACTTAGAGCATTTGTTTTCTCTCGACATGTTTGTATCTGGTTAATTTGTTCCTGATTTGTCAGCATCACAGCTCTTTTCTTTCTGCACATTGGCAGTGCATGCAAAATATGAACAGGAGCACTATCCCCAAGAGAAGGTCCTGCATGAGTCATTTTTGATTAACACACTGGTGTGGCTGCATAACCACGTGATGCAGATCATGACTGATGTCCAAGACCTGTGTTTTGAGGTTGATCTGCGCTGGGCCTAATCAACCTGTAGCTCATGGATGATGCTTGTGATACAGCGTTATGTTACCTGCAGAAACATTTAAAATGAGAAACCACCTGTTAACCCTTTCCCTGTCAAAGCTGCAACAGAACACCAAAGCAACTTTGAAACCTCATGAATTGTTTATTTAGAAAGACACACATTACGATACTAATTCATTTCATAAAAATATGCTGAAAGTAGCTGCCCCCTAGTCTCGGTTGTGAATTGCATTTTAATAAATCTTAACTATTATTACTAGTACATTTTTGTTGCACATGATGTCCAGGGCAGCACGCAGGTAAAATTATACGTACACTTTTGACGTCCATAGGGCTGTGCATCATAATATTGTTTCTGTAGTAAAACCAACTAGATGCACCAGTGTACCAAATTTGTTTCATTTTGGAATGACACTACATGTTTCAGATGGTCTTTCCATCCTAAACATGTAGAGTATCATTCCAAAATAAAATAAATTTGATACACTAGTGCATCTAGTTGGTTTTACTATAGAAATGTACATACAGTTACATGTAAGCTCCCTCTTCTTCTGCTACTTCTGGCATTACAGTCCTCGGTAGACGTTAGCCTGAACCAAAATTGTCCTCCACTGTTCTCAGTCCTGCAACTTGTCTCCAATTCCTTACACCCATATTCTTTAGATCTTCCTCACCTGACTCAAGCCACCTCCACTTAGGTTTTCCTACATGCTGAGTGCCTTCTGGTTTAATTAGAGTAAGCTTTCTGCAAGGATCTAGTTCTTGCATTCTAAACAGGAGTCCCAGCCACTTCAATCTTCCTATTTATATCACTTTAACTATGCCTAATGCCTTATAGAGCTCATTATTATATCTTGTTCTCTGCACACCATTATTGTTAATAGGACTGTAAATTATTCCTAATATTCTTTCAAAAATTCAGAGCATGTTCACGTTTATTCTGTGTGTTGAATTTTATGCTGCCCCCATGCAGATGAGATTTAGCCATAGTTACGTGCAACACATGAAAGGTTAGCAGGCCATATCTACACGAACATCTGATGCAACCATAACAGCATCAGTACTGACAATGCTTCTCTGGTATCTTCTTTGGATTGTATGGTTTATGCTACAAACTTCAAATCCAAAATGGCAGTGAACTGCACAGCAGGTTTCTGCCAAGTCTTCTGCAACAGCGGGAAAAATTATTGTTGCTAATTTGCTGTATGGGTGAGGTTATGTGCAAAAGTGCATTGCTTTATACAAAAAGTGTTTTAGAGGCCTGTAGATGTGATGATGTAGGAGATGTAATCAGTGAAAAGGGTGAGGTGATGGATACACTTTTATTACATAATTCTCCAGGTCAAGCTGCAACATAACAGCCAGTGAAGTGTGAATTGTGACCAAGTAGCAGCATAACTTTCCCTTGATTTTGTTGGTTAAAATGTTGTCCCAATGTTTCAAGCTTTTCTTGTTTTATTTACTGTTGTTGGAAGTCCTGATATTCTGCATGGGCATAGATGTCACATCACGTTACTAATGTAGCAGCATACTATTTTGATTACTGAAAATATGTTTTTAGAACAAGTGTGGTGTTAAATATATCAGTTTTTAATGAGAGTTTTGGATTGTACTTTGTATGAAAGTAAAGTTCAACCTAGAACAGGCAGTGAAGGCTCAGAGGGGGAGTAGATGTATAGCTGTACTCTTTCTTTAAACTCTGCGCTAGATGGAAGTGTGTGGGTTAATCCACATCCCACCCACATTACACTTGGGAAGGAGACACGGTATCAATTGTACAGGAGGCTGGGTGGGCCTCAGGGCCAGTCTGAAAGGGTATGAAAAATCTCGCCCCCACAAGGGTTCACCCCCTAGACCGTCCAACCTGTAACAAGTCACTACACCTGCTATGCAGTCCTGGCCCAAATTATAGTTGGTACTGCTACTGTACAGTAAAATATGTCTCAAATAATTTCCAGGTGTTCTTTTTTGCAGTTACCTTGTAAATGTTAGGAACTTACCACACCTCTTCACAATTATGTTTTCTATGATTTAAGTGATGCCAGTAGAAGGAAAACAACCTCACATCACCATTTGTCACCCTGCTGATAAAATACAGGAAAACAGAAACCTTCCCCTGTTACAGTCTTTCCCTGATTCACTCCAGTAATATAAATTGCAATATTCATTCAGTTACTGTACTAGAAGTTTCCACTCCCATTAAAATGGATACATCTATATAGAATATGCAATTGCCAAAAACTGACGAATGTGAAGCAGCTCAAACTGTTTAAATGTGTGTGGCATGCACTGTCTAGTGTCATAAATATGAATGATGAATTTGGATAGATTGGAAAGAAATTGTGGCCATTTATGGGCACCATCACAGCATTATCCAGCCTTACCATGGAAAATAATAGATGTCATTTGTGATACTTATTGTCTGAACTGAGGTTCAAATGTGAGGCTTTCTGAAAATGCATGGCCAGCAACTGTGACACAACATGCCTTGAAGCTGTGCGCTGCTGAATGGTAGTATGATGTATCTTCTGTGACATATTCAGCAGATAATTGAAGATTGTTTTGCAGTGTTTAAACTTCTTACTCTTGCATTAACACCAGTCAAGTAATGAAAAATTAAGTTTATTTTCTTCCAACACACATCACTTCATCTCCTGACACTTATTTCCTTGAACATAGCTGTATAAATCACATGTTAGCACACGCTGCTGCTCTCATCTGTTGTTTTCTTTATTCTACGTTTGGCTAGATATCTATCGAGAGAGAGTGTGTCACGCTTGCAGTCATGTGATGACAATGTGACTTCGTTTTTCGGTATTCTTAGGGAGTGGGTACGTTCAGGTGGACCACAGTTTTGTGATGAGTTTACGGACACCCTGTAAGGATGTGGTTGGTGTAGTGTGAGGGTGTCAGGTATGTGTATTTTCCCATTCAGATGCTGATGCTGTGCCCCTGTTGAATGATTGTCTTCAGAGGGAGCTGCTGGGCTAATCTGTCCAGTGGTGGGAATCTCCACGGTCATAGCATATGGTGGTGGAGGAATATTTGGACTGATTCTTCCAGTTGCATTTTCATGTTGCTGTGATGTTGCTGCTGCATAACTTGGTGGAAGGTCAGTAATCCAGTATGGCAGAATAGCTCTGTTATCTTGTCCCTAGAAGCAGAGAAAGCATTTCAAGTGCAGCTATAAATGTAAGGTTTGGGGGCAATAAACTGATAAGTAAATTTCTGAATTTTGAGAACTGCAGGGTATGGATACCACCTCAGCAAGCCTGCAAGACTGTTTGTACATTATTGTTAACATTGCTTGTGCTGAGCTTGGTCAGTTGTCTAGTTTTTTGTAAAGACCTTACTGCATTAATTGCATGTTGGCTAACCATAATGGTAAGGGTTAAATTGCGTTATCTGATGCTACACAGTAATATGAGGGACCACGCAAAATAAAAAGAGTTTTAGCCATAAATGCTTACTTTTATCCACATTCAGAAATAATCTGATAAAACTCCGAATTTCTGAAATCTTCTCAGACTCTGAAATTGTGTGCTTTTGTATCAATGTAAAGGTAAAAGTAAAGCAATCCCATTACAGGCCTGGAGTGGCCCAGAGGGTTCCAGGAAGTTAAGGTTCCCAGATTACATGACAATGGCACAGGATGGTGGTAAGGTTGTCAGCCTTACGCACCGGCCGCCTTTACCCCCAGGAAATGCTCCTGGTACTCATTTC
>Ga0123352_10001315_pt1 | contig 32601 bp, 17 predicted proteins | sample TergutLab28metaG_FD_89700 | JGI IMG/M metagenome (GOLD analysis project Ga0123352, IMG submission 89700) | Labiotermes labralis P1 segment gut microbial communities from Petit-Saut dam, French Guiana - Lab288 P1 | ecosystem: Host-associated > Arthropoda: Insects > Digestive system > Gut ...
ACGAATCCATTTCCCCCCCCCCCCCCTTTCTCAATCCCATGTAGTCAATTTTAAAATTTTTTCTGATGTCTACGACAAAGTTTTCCCAGCTATTTCATTCCTGAATGCTGTTTTTTTAATCAAAACTTTGAATACACTGTCTTACATGCCGTGCGTGCTGCATGTCTAACTAGTTTCATCCTCCTTGATTTAATTATCTTAAGTATGTTCGGTGAGGGGCACCAATTCTCAGGCACGTACTACGAAATTTTCTCACTCGTTCCATCACCCCTCTGAAGTATTCTTCCCAACGCCTTTTCTCGACCACTTTTGGCTGTACCCCTCTCTTAATCTGAGAGGCAAAGTATCACACTCATGCAGAACAACAAGAAAAATTACAGTTTTAGATATTTTAATCTTTAGGTTTTAAAGTAGCAAACGGGAAGACGAAAGGCTCCGAACTGAAGTATTCACAGAATTTAATCTGCTCTTAATATCTTTGTGAATATAATTTTGATTTATTGGTAACCTTTTATGTACACACGTGCTTCGCATATAAAATGATTCGAAGAGAGAAGACTGGCTCTGTAATTTTGAACTGAAAATTTTCAAATAATATCGTTATTTGAAAAAAAAAAATACAGTTTAGCCAATTCAAGATCATGTGCTACCTAACGTATGATTACGATTACAACAAACGAAGTGCTGCCAAGTCATTCTTGAAAACGCAACATTAGCACCGCTGGCCAACAAATTTCTCTTCTTTTGTGGAACCAGAATATTAATTGCTGTTTTCACAGGAGCCCGCCACTAGACTATATCCTGAGCTATTTGAATCCGCTCCACTCCCTCCCACCGTCTCTCTGAGGTTAATTTCAATAGTTTTCTCACGTCTAAACTTCGGTCTCCATGGGGAATCTGTTCACATAAATTCTTATCGCGAAACGTTTTATGATTTTCTCATCTGTCTCTGCGTGCTACATACCCTGTCCGTCTCACTTTCCTTGATTTAACTATCACAATATTTGGTGAGGTATTATTTCTCCAAGGAATGTGCCCGGCACTAAGGGCGGCTTCGTGATTACAATGCTGGAACAGAGAAGGTACACATGTGCCATAAAACGTTGACATATAAACCTGGAAACAGAATTGAGCGGAATTAAGGTGCACGCCATGAAAGCATATGGGGGAATGGACGTATAGCTCCATACATTCTTAAACGTAGCACTATATGGATATGAGTGATTAGCCTTAAGCTACGGCCGTACACACTGAATAGGCGGCTGGGCTGCATAAAGCAGTGCTGATTGATACCACACTGCTGCGTTCGTTCTTTGTGAACTATTAAATATTTGTGACTCACAGGCCTAATGCTAGGTTATAGTTAAACACGTGTCACGGCACACCAGTTGAGAAAATGCGTAACGTACATGAGGTGGTATTGTGAAACAGTGCATGCATAAATAGGAAATTCTTAGATTTTTCCTATTTGTGCATGTGTTGTCTTAGCATTAGGCCCATGGAACTCGACGTCATTAAATACGACCTGTCGTTTGATTATGTCATGACGTCCATACGACTGCCGACACCGACTTATTTGTGAATGTCCAACAAACATCAACATGTACAACGATACACGTTGCAGAGTCAGAAATTGCGATATTTGTTGTGTGATATAAATACGCTTTCATTTCCTTGTAGTTCCCTGTTTGAAATAATGTCTTGAACACCTAACTGCTAAACCTGCTAGTTGTGAACTGATTGGGACCTGAATATGCGTGTGTATTCAGGAAAATACCTACGAATATCTTGGGAGGAATTAGGAAGTGTATCAGGTAAATTTCACTAGCCATTTTTTTTCTCTTCAAGAATGGATACATTTTTCAAAATAATGATGGGATTTTATTGGCCGCTTTAATCCCAAAATGCAAGGCACTTTATACACGTATTTACAATAAATTTTATATGTCACACGTCGGCTCTGAGCCACTTCGTAAATTAGCATCTTTATGAAGTAAAAAAAAATGTTTAAACAAATATTCTGCTGTTCAGCGTTTATCGTAACAGTTGTCTTCAACTCAGAACGAGTAAATATTGAACAAATATAGAAACGGAAGTAACAATGTGAAAGCATTTCTTTGTTATCGAATATACTGCATTGTTATAGGACAAGAAAATTGTTTTACCTTACACTCGTAGCGGGTGGCTGATGAATTGTGGAAGCTGTATAGCACCATAATGAAAGCAATAATTACAACAGAGTTCTTAGAGAAAGTAAGAAAGAGAAGATAAACTGAAATAAATTATTTCGTTCACAGCACAGTGCTCGAATTACTACGTACAACAGTAGTATCATAATGCTCGTGTAATATACCTGCCCCTGTCTCGAACCGCAGCGTAATCGTATTTATAAGGCCTTTTTAAACACATTCACCACTTTTAGGTCACAACAAAACATAACTTGTGTCGGATCACTAAATCACACTTTGTAACATATTTTACACACTCTAGTATAATGTAATAATTTTATATGGAAATCACTAGCATTTGTTTGGCACCAAACACCGTTACACAGTATCACTGACTCATATGTGTATGGCGACAGATCTGGGTGTCGTGTTTGACACGCCAGATGTGTTGTTGGGGTGGTTGTGGTTGTGATTGTTGTGGCGGTGGACGTGATGATGCACCACATGGTGATGGTTGCTGTTGTTTGTGTTGTTGCTGTGACGCGTGGCGTTACGAGTTCTCTGATTGTTGGGAACGTCGGGCAGAGCGAATCGCAGTTTCTCCCAGAACAGTTTGTCTCCCCACTGGAGGTACGTGTTTGTCTTCAGGTACAGCCGGATGTCGGGATCCAGGTCTTTCTGCGGCACTTCCCCGAGGAGCACGAGGATAAGCCTCCGCCTTCTGTCCCGTAAGACTTGGTGGTGTGCAGACTTGAACTCGAATCGACACCATTCTGACTTGATGAAGTTCTCCGAGAGAACCATGATTGTCCGTCGGGACGATTCCACTGCCTGTACGATAGTGTCCGCGATAAAGGCGCCCACAGGGAAATCTCGGTGGTGGAGGCACAGTTTGTACGGCGGGTCACCGTGCTCCAAAATGGGCGCCAGCTCTTCGGCAACGAATGCCTCGTCCTTGGAACTGTAACTAATGAAGGCGTCGAATAACTTGTCTCTGTCATCACGGTCGATGTCGTTTCTCCGGTAGAACAGCCGAATACCAAACCGGGAGTGGAACCAAACTCTCATTTCTTGCCGGAAGATGAAGACCGCTAAGGTGACAGCAATGACAATGAGGAAGGCACATAAAGTGGTAATGAGGAGAGGAAGGTAATCCTGGATGTCTTGACGCTGGATTATGGTCTTGGTAGAGGTGTAGTTACCAATAATGGCGTTGTCTATCACATCGGTGCCGAAGCAGGTGGAATTATTGTCCGAGATCAGGTAGTATCCGTCCTTCTCTTCGTCCAGCGTATTATTGGCGTCTTCGAAAGCCGTTCCGTTGCTGTAGACACACCGAATCGAGGAAAGGTCACGGATGGTTTCAGCCACTTGCTGTGTCCACTCTCGAAACATGTCCGTGAACTCGCACTCGCACGTCCACGGATTGGCGGACAAACGAATGTCGGTGAGGGCGGACGACAGCTGCCAGACTGCGAAGTGCGTGATGCGATTATGGTCCAACCGCAGAACCCGCAGCTCCCGCATCGGTTTAAACGTTGCATTATGAATGGACGTGATTTTGTTTCCTTGCAGGTACAGTTCTCTTAGACTATCCAGACCTTCGAACTCATATCCTTTCAACTCGTTTATGCTGTTGTCTTCTACATGTAGCAATTCGAGTTCTTTCAGTCCATTGAAAGTCCTGTTGTGTATTATTTCTATATTTGAGGCATTCATAAAAAGAACCTTGAGCCGTTTCCGCCCAATGAACGCGTGACTGCCTATTGCTCGGATATCATTGCCGTCTAGGTACAACTGCGTGGCGTCCATGGGAATTTGGTCAGGTAGACGACCGACGTAGCCGGCTCGAGCGCAGTCCACTACATTAGCAGACCAAGACTGGTCGTGGTAACACGTACAGTTGGTAGGGCATGTCATTTCGCAGTCACAGGCATCGAAGTCACAACAGTGACACAGTGCAAAGCAATGGAACTCGTAGCGACACAGGAACTGATTCGGTGCGGCCTCTACAAGGGGGACGTAAGTGCGTCCGCGATTGTACAGCAGCTTACAATAGATGCTGTCCAAGTCCATCAGTCGCGGTTGGTTTCTTGCTCGGTTCTCCACATTAATCCTCTGCAGCCAGTCCATTGTGCAGTCACACTCATACGGATTTCCGCCAATATAGAACTCCGGAAGAGCACGTTGTGGTGGAACGGCCGATATACGTAAAGAATTGGGATTTAGACTTGTGATCTTGTTACCGAAGAGGTCAACACGGGTAAGGTTGGGTTTCTTGAAGAATGTGTAGGATTGTACTTTGGAGATAAGGTTATCATTGAGGAACAAGAGCTCCACGCTGTCAGGAATGGCACTTCCAGTTATCTCAGTCAGCCTGTTGGAACTAGCGTCAAATGTGCTGAGATGAAGTTGACTTTCAATCTCAAAGTAATTTCCAAGCTCAGCAATGCGATTTGCGTGTATATCCAGCCACTGCAGTCCTGTTGGAATTAAGGCGTAGTCGAACCATTCAAGCTGGTTGTCAGATATGTTAAGCCATATGAGGCTAGGAAGCTTTGTAAAGAGGGAACCGATATCTGTGAGCTGATTGCCATCCAGTCTTATAGCCTGTAGGTTGACATTAGCATCGAAAGCCCCTGGTTCTACTTTCTGGATTTTGTTCCGGGATAGATTCAAAATCTTAAGGGCAGACATTTTTTCGAAGGTGCCTTTAGTGATATTTCCAATGTTGTTTTCGGTTAAACGAAGTCCGTACATGTGTTGCATTCCGCCGAAGCTGGAATTCGCGATATTTGCAATGTGGTTTTCGCCAAGGTCCAGTGTCTTCAGAAGTGGCACGTCATTTAGTACTGTAGGAACTTCAAACAGTTTGTTACCGTTCAGATGTAAGTCCTGAAGACTGGAAGAGTTTTTTAATGCATCTGAATGGATAGACTCGATTAGGTTGTTGTCTAAGGATAGGAGACTTAGGACGTATAAGCCATTGAAAGTGTAACTATCGATTACAGCTAATTTATTGTTGGAAAGGATAAGGGTATGCAGGTTGTATAGCGAAGAAAATGTGTTCTCTGGTATAGTTTCTATTATGTTGTCTTCCAGTCGCAATATCTGCAGGCTATACAGATCCCGGAACACAGCCGGCTCCAGCTTGGCTATGCGATTGTGCGATAGATCCAGCACAACCAGGCGTACCAACCCTGTGAATGTGGCAGTGTTAACCCACTCGGCAGTCAGTTCATTTTGTGATAAGTCTAATACAAGAAGTTGTGTTAAGTCGTTGAACAATCCAGGTGCCAAGACATTGATGGAATTATTTTGCAGGTACACTTCCTTTATATCACGAGTATCCGCAAAAAGTTCGGGTGGGAGGCTGACTAGCTTGTTGTCTGCAAGACTAAGGATAGTGAGTGAGTTGAGCCCTTCCAGACACCTGTCAGCAAGGAACGACATTCCATTTCCCTGTAGGTTTAACTTCTTAAGTCGTGAGAGACCGGAAAATGCTGCAGGAGGAAGTGAATCGATACTGTTGTTGGAGAGGTCAAGAATCTTGAGGTTACCACCACAACGCTCTGAGGGATGAAGGTTTGAGGAAACTATACCGCCGAACCGGAACCCAGCCACGTCACGAAGTCTGTTTCTGGTCAAATTAAGTGTTTCTAGGCTGTGCAGTGGGCAGAACACACCGTCAGGAAGACTCCACATGTTATTCTCACCGAGGTCTAACCTTTCCAGTAGTCCCTGTTCCTCCGTAAATAAGTCCGGGTCCACTTCGAGTGTCATTGCGGACCAGTCCGTGTTATGTGTACGCACTGTCAGATTGCGAAGTTCCCGGAGGCCGCGAAACGCTCCTGCTGAGAGGTTTCCAATCTTGCAGTACTCGATGGAAAGATCCCTGAGTTCCACCAAAGCCCTAAAACTTCCGGAACTAAGTGAACTCTGAAAAAACAAAATGTCGCTGCACTCAAGCCTCAGTCGGACCGTATGCTGGGGCTGTATCACACTGAAATTTGTATTCTCCAGTTCACTATTAATTGTTCGTAATCGGCAAACGAGAGCAACATCTTCGTCGGAGCCTCCTTCACTACCACCCGTACCCGAGAACTCGCCACTACCGCCGTGGGCATTAAGCACCACCCACTTGCACTCGTCAGGCGCTTGGTACCTCAGCGCCTTGCTGAGAGATGCCGAGAGAACACCAAAGATGGCGCCTAGCAGCAACGTAAACACTACCGGACTAACCTGCATTGTGACTGATATTAATAGGCTATTTATGTGACAGCCGTCTGTTCACATAATTGCTATACGCCGTTGTTTTCTTCTCCAATCCTATAATATTATTCCGCACATATCATTTTTCAACCTCTATATCAGGTCTCACCACATTAACACTGTACCGCGAGAACGCAACGAATGGGGTTGGGGATCCATAGACGCGTCGCGACGGACGGTGCGTAACGGCCCGAAGCACTTCACATACACACGAACCACCACTCAACTCACTCATTAAATCTGACAGTACCTGTTGTCGGCAGCTGTAACTGTATCTCGCGCAGCATTAAGAACGCGTCACTTGTACGACAAATTCAGTTTTGTCATTGCTTATTAACAATGAATTCTGTGTTCTTGCATACACTCGCAGACTGCAACAGCAACGAGCTCCTGTCCACTCGGAGCACTACACTAGACTAGCCGGGTCTGCTTTGACCATGGCCTCGTCGCTAACCAACCAGCCAGCCAGCCAGTCAAGCAACTAGCAGTTCCAACCTCACTCCCCTTCAGGGCAACCAGCAAAGAACTCAGGTAAAAAGAAGGTAGGCGAGTTTGTTTCTGGAGTCCTCACCCAGGCGGCGTTGTAGTCAGTTTCTTTCCCGGTGTTGCTTTGTCCGTGTGGTGACCGCTGCAGTCTTCTTCTTGCAGCTTAGGCGAATGTGAATAGGTAAGGTCACGATGGGAGTTTCTGACACCCACTCAAAAGCGGCCAGCGGCAGTGGCGGCTGCTGAAGCCTTGGGGCATGCAGGTCAACACCACTGCCTTACAAACATACTGTAAGAAAGCAACAGAATTAGCAGTCATTCACTTGCCTGGCAAATTAAGGGAGCCTTCAGAGGATCCACCCACCTGAAACGAATCGTACTAATAGCACTACTACTTCATTCCTATCGTTTGTTTTAGCTAGGGCGTTAGATTTATCTTGTTATTTTATTAGACACCGCAGTCAACAGCCTTTAATTTCAGCAAGCTGGTGAGGTTAAGGAGTAATGCTGGGTTCATTAGTGATGTAAAGTTTGAGATAATGAACTGTGGCTTCTAAGTATGTTAGTTTTGTTACTTTAATTGCTGACGGTAGTTCAGCGTATTACTTTGACTATGCATGATTAACATTGTAGTGTGTGCTTGTGAAGCGAATTGAATTTGTTAATTTAGAATTGTCTGAGAGCAGAAGAACCTTAACTGTTTCACATTCTTCTCAGAAATCGAATACTTCTCGGGCGAATCAGTTCATAGCTTATTGGTAAACCATTTTGGGGGGGGGGATTTTTTAATTAATGTCCTTAATTGCATTAAGTTTCTTATACAAATGGGTGGCAGATTCATTACTTCTTTCATTGATTGGTCAATCGCTTGACTGACATATTATGAGTATGTGGTGTAATTCTATTAATAGTTTATTCTGTTGTAAGACATGACCTTTTACTATGCACGTGTTCGACAGGTTCATTTACATTGTGTGTGGCACAAAAGTTGTGTTCACAGGTCAGTTTAGAAAAGTTAGACAAATAGTGAAACGCACACACTGCCATATTCTCTTGCTTAGCACGGACTTCTATAGCATTATTATGTAATTTATGTAATTTCTTTGAAAACAGAAAATTGGATGGAAATATATATAGCTACGGTTTGACCTGCTGAACACACGTGCTTAATACAAGAGGAAGAAGCTGGGTGCTGTTAGTGGAAATACTGTCTGAACTGACAGGCCGAGGAATTACTGCCTCCCGCACAGTGGGCAAACCAAGGGGCGCAGTGTTACACAAAGACGATGATTTCGTGGTTTTCAAAATGTCAAATACCGTTTCTGAACTACCTATTATTTACGTTTTTTATCTCACTCCATCCTGAATGAACTGCAGCACCCATCATGCGTAAAGGATTCTGAATAAGTTTTCTTTCCTCCCTCCCACGGTTACCGCAACACATAAATAAAAATTTTGTCACACCTGTATATTAAGGAAGGCCGTGCTTGGTCGCATGAAGCAGGTTGTTACTGGCGTAACGAGTAACGGCTTCTCTCCGACATTCACTTCTGTGGTCTCGTGGATGAATTGCTGGGAATTCAGACAAAATATTACCGACCCTCTCCCGTTCTTAGGCCAGGATAGCGCAGTCGGTATAGCAACTCGCTACGTGCTGGACGGTCGGGGGATCGAATCCCTCTGGGGACCACCCAGCCTCCTGTACAAAGGGTGCCGGGTCTCATTCCCAGGGTAAAGCGACGGGGGCGTGGCGTTGACCACCCACCCCCACCTACTGCCGAGGTTAAAGAAAGAGTAGAGCTACACCTTTGTTCCTCCTCTGCGCCTTTGTGGCCTATTCTAGGGTTAACCTTACCTTACCTTACTTTACCTCCCCCGTTCCACTAAGAATCGAGGTGTTGTAGGCATGTGTTTGAGGTTACAGGGATTGAACGACATTGGTCTGTGCTGGTGCAACCTGAGAAAATCCGTGCCTGAGTTGAGGCTGGCATCTGGAATAGAATGAAACATGCGAAATCCGTTCGAAGGCAATTAGAGCGGCGATATATTACGTGGGGAGAGAGAGTTGTGTTACTGCAATTTGACATTCTCTCTTCTCTTCTCCTCTTCATCTCTTCTCCTCTCCTCCTCTTCTCTTCTCTTCTCTTCTCTTCTCTTCTCTTCTCTTCTCTTCTCTTCTCTTCTCTTCTCTTCTGAACGACCTGCTTATCTAAAAAACGCGTGACTAATGTTTTGTGTATGTATGCATGCGTGATCGCATGCGCGTGCAGTCCTTCCACCTTATTTGCCTTTTTTCGTTTTCTCTGTTCTTTATTCCCTTCCTGTTGAGATTTTTGAAAGAACCTGTTTGTCTAAAGAAGTATAGTCTGATTAATATTTACTCCGTGACGTGTTACGCAGCGCTGCGTACGTTGGCCTGCTAATATCTGTACTTTTGAATATACAAGTTTTGTGGGGTATGACGCCGTGTCGGATGGTGAATTGTTAACAGCCGAATAAATCCAAGAAAAGTCACCCTTTTTGCACTGCTTGGGTCCTGAAGATGGAGGCATAGTGCTTATTTGTAGCAGATAAATGGAAACATGTCGGAGTTATGACAGATTGTATGTAAAATATGTTAACATTAGTTCATTTTTTGTTTTATTTTGTGAATTGTAGCAGAATGTTGCGTTGAGGTACTTTACGGGGTTTTCAAATTATGACGCTGCGAACATGCTGCAGAACGGGGATTGGCCTGGACTTGTTGGGCGCATACGGTGGGCTTACGCAGCGTCTTGTAATGAAAACCCTCTGTCATGGGTATGAGTTAGTATTGGCCGTATCCTGTTAGGGCTCTGTTTGCAGGCAACAGTTGTGGTTCACACTTGCGGACTGAATGGAAGACACCATTCGCGGTAAAGACATCTCTGCAATGAAGTACGCTAAGCGCGGGCTCTGTGACGTTTCTGTGCCAGATTTTACTGTATACACCTAAGTGTGGGACATTTCAAATTAGCATATAGATGAGATGAGATAAGTTTCTTTAGTGCGACAGCCTCATCACGTATCATAATTGTTTTGAGCGCTGGAAAAAATGTATCTTTACGATGCGGAATATTGTATTCCAAAATTGAAAGATTCTGGGATAGGGAAACACCCGTAAGATGACATACAAACGAAGGTCCTGTGAGGCTGTTGCCGGAAACTTCTTCAAAATCTTTCACCATTAGATCTCGGTTGTAGGTGGACACCGTGGGTCTCATATACGAATACTTGAAGAGGTAAGTTAGCGTCCGCAGAATACTAATTTTTGCCGTCCAGTGTACTGTACATACTAACCTTTCTCTTGAGAGTATTTGCGTCGTCTGATAGGCAAATCGAGCTACATACCCTTTTAACACCGTCTTAGAAGGAGCCATATGGAGGAGGGGTCATCGTAAGAGGCTGAGCTAGGAAGAAATTCGCTGCGGATTTGAGATTCGTTCTAAGATCGGTTGACATATTCCGGTTTCGGTTGAAGTTTTACGAAAGTAACAGGCTCTTGACATGAAGACATGCGGTTATTCAACCCACCCACCTTCCTATTCAGTGGGCAGGAGACTCTGTCCCTGGGGGTAAAGCGGCCGGGGTGCGAAGTTCACTATATACCTTCGTCTGTTATAGAAGATAAGATACCTACATTCCCACATACTTTTACCAATTTTGAATCATCTACCAATGTTTTATAGATGTGCGATTAACTTGTTGAAGAAAATTAACTAAATTTAATTGTTAATGTCTATTGAAGTGGACTATCCGAAATTAAATTCGTCTCATAGCTTTTAGTAACAAAATATTTTAGTGTGTGCCTTAATGATGTCATGATGCCCTAGGTAGTTCCGTAGATGAAACATGGGAACAGACAAAATACGACGTCCTCATTATGCTTTCATTTCTGTACTTTGAGGAAAGAGTGTGTGAAGTTTATACCACATGTGTTCACACACGCTACCATCAGACAATTAAGACATAAATCTTTCCAGTTTTGTGACACACCCTGTTTTATCATATGACATTCTGAATCCGCCACGTAATTTGTTAGTCTAGAGTTTTTACTCTTTTATTCTCCCTTCTGGGATGTTACGTAGCATTTGTTGCTGTTTGTTCACCGACGTTTCGGGACAGCTTCACCGTCCCATCTAGAAGTATCAGGCAGTCAAAGAAGAATGGGCTGCTTGACCCTTGAAGTTGAGACCGATAGGCTGTCCCAAAACTTCGACATACGCTGCGTGATATCGCAGAAGAGCGAGTGTCCCAACAACACAACGGCCGAAGCTGAAACCTCGCGTGTGGATGCCTGATTTTATATCGAATTTGAAATGTCGAATTGCAACGTGAGATGTGCTGCTAAACTGCACACATTTGTTTACAGTACCTTTGCCGTTAATAGAACGCCGCATTTTGTGTGGTTTTAACTTACGGACCACCATTGTGTGCTTCCTTGGGGGGCACCTTAGGCAACTAACAGTGCGATGATAAAATGTACAAACAGGAAATGTCTTGATTGTTTATTTGATCGTACATAAATTTGTGGAAACATCTCTTATTGGGCAACTGATTGCTCCAATAGGAAGCCTACAGTGAGGTAACGTTTCGCAGTTAAACGCTTCCCCTTTTTCAAAAACGATTCGGTACAACATTTTAACGATTTGTTGTGTTTTTTGTGGTTTGGAATAACAAATTGGAATTGATGTCCGCCCCCAGCCCTAACTGAAATGAAAGTGAAACATGAAATTCCGAATGTATCGTATCGGCATATTAAAACAGCATACGAAGGCAAACAATCAGTACGAAGTAATAACACTGTATTAAGCAGGTCTTGTTTGCACAATTTCCATATTGCTCAGTACGTTGGGTCTAAAAGGTCCATACGTTTCCCGATTCCATCATAATAAAATATTGTCTGCGTGACTTGACGTCATTGTGCGTTGCACCTTCCTTTTACTGATGCTTTTTTTTTTAGAGCAGTTTGATGATTGCTGAATCATCAGTTGTCCGGATACTCTGATCGGTCTGCACTTTAACTTAAACGCGTTGCAGTTGTTGACCGCCCAGAACACTTTGCTTCAACTGCACTTTGAATGTCCTCATACATTCGTAAAGTATCTTCTGGCCATCCGTACGTGGCGCCATTTCTCACAACACCTGACCACACGAATGAGATTCAGTTTTGGTGGGTTTTGTCACTGTGCTGGCCATGTTAGGCGTATCGAAGTATTGGATCAGCCATAACTCTAATGACAGTGTATACCAGCTGGGTACAAAAAGGGGAAGCTTGGTGTTGTTTATGCCTGCCATGTTGTTCTTGGCTGGGAGCTACACTTCTGGAGTAAACTAAAATTCTGTTTCAATTATTAATATATGTCCAACAAAATACACTTGTTAGTTTATTATTATTTTGATTAGTATTATTATTGTTACATATTATATCGTTCTATATGTTTTGGTCCTTCTGGGTCATCATCAGGGGAAGTTTAATACAAGAAGAAAATAACAGAAAGCAATAGCTTGTATTAGTGACTAGAAAGTGCAGCTACTGCAAGGAACATGTAGGAGGAAGTAATATGTAATAGTAACATTATAAAGTTGACCACAAGTACATTTTGTTGGACTTTGGATTAATTGTCTAGTGCACGGGAAACATGTTTTTAACTCTTCATAGTAAAAAGGCATTCGCTTACGAGTAAAAGAAAATACGTGTAGGCTATAACACCTGTAATCGTAGAGTTATTCCTGTGCTTAATTAGGCACTGCATCGTGGAGGCATATGGGAGAGCTTCATTCGTCCTTAATTTAGGCACCTGTTGGAGGAGAATGGTCGTCTTCACTCCCCGACCTTTTTACCCTCACGGAAAGGGTTCCGGTCACCTGCTGAACAGGAGACTAGGGCGATCTGAGGCCGGTCTGGACGCTTTGGAGAAAAGAAAAATTTTAGCCCCTGCCGGAAATCGAACCGTTACACCCCCAATCGTCTAGCAAGTTCTTTACCTAAATATTTTGCCTGTGTTAAGACTTCGGTCGTCATAGTTTGCGGAAGGAATTGCCATGTTATGTAAAAAATGGAGTTAGTATTAGCTTGCCAGGAACCACACTTCTGTACTTACGTGATTTTGAAATCTGGCTGTTCTGTGTTTACACTGTTCTGCCTTTACAGCTGCTGACTGAATACTGAAGGCTGATGGTGTCGAACAGTGACAGACCGGAACTCTGTACTGGTTGTGATACGCTGGTAGATTAAGTGGGGGAAACTAACTTCCTCCTTCGTTTTTCCGTTGTATATTGGTCGTCGTTTCCACTGTAACTAGAACATGGCTTGAATTTAATGGGCAAAATGTGTTGTATTAATTCAGAACTAAGTACTTAAATTTCGCTAGTGTAACTGTGCTTACAAAGAATCTGTATCTTTACTTATAATTGGTCGATCACACAGGCAGTTGGCAGTTTAAATCTTGAAGAACATTCTCAATTCGCCAATGTGGTATCACTATACAAACGACTATTTTCTGTGAAAAAAATTAAGCTGTGACGTACGCCTTCAGTATCTGAGGAAGCACTCATGGTTTCCTGGAGGTTGACTGAACGTATCTGTTACTGCTGTTCAGTGATACTGCTGTCATTGCGTAGCACGTCTATGGGCGACACTTAGAGCTGTCTAAGTTCTACGACATGAAGACGCATGGGGATGTAAAGGTATACCTCCACGTGTTCTTATCCTCGGCACCCACTGAAGGAAGCTGAAGGGACCTTAGAGCCGGGATGGATGCTTTTGAGAAGAAATAATGCCGCCCAGGTGTAAATTTGCTCCTGACTCATGAATAACTGTGTAATGAAACATTCAGTCAACCTCACAGTGAACACAGCATAAAATATCAAACGATAACTGGACACTCTTATGAAAGCACCATTTTGTGTAATGGCAGCCAGGATAGCCCATCCGGTAAAGTGACTAGGCTATCGGCCAGGTAACCGCTGAACAATGGTTCGATTACCGGCATAGTTAAGGGGTTTCTGTTATCCGAATTGTGCATGCTGCCTTTGGGATCACACAGTCTCCTATGAAGTGCGTATCGGACCTCTTTCATTGGGAATAAAGCGGCCGGAGCTTGAAACTTACAGCCATTTCGATGCCGGGGTTCAAATGAGCGCAGTTAAGTCTGTTGTCCACAATATGCCTTCATGGCATGCACAGGGACAATTTTATTCTCACCCTACTACTGCTAGCATACCTAATAATTTGTTTGGCGACGCTGCCTCAACTGAATTGTGTCTTGGCTTACATCTCCGCTTCATCAGTGCTCCCTGGGTGTGGGGGAGGACAGGAATCATATCTTAATGAGAGCCCCCAGTGGAAGGGCTTCCGTTTTGCTGCAGTGATACTGACACCGATGCCAGTGGCTGGCAGAGGGAACGTTCAGCAAAACGTGATATCGGAAATACAGTGGTTTTGTGGAATTCCTTAAATGTAGGCTGCTGTTGTTTTGGGTACCTAGAGACGAGGGAAGGCAAGTGTCAATGCATCAGGCTGAATGAGATCTAAGGTTTTCGGGCAGGTAAAGGTTGGTTGGTTGTTTGGTCTTCTGAGTTGTGACGTCGTTTGTTTATTCATTGTTTGTTTCACTGCTCTGTTGTTATTTCAAGTTATCTTCGAACAAGTTGCACGCATACGAATAGATCGCACGTAGAAACAGTAAAATGTTTCATTAACAAGAATTACATCATCTTAATCCTACTAAACATCAAAAACTGTACTGCTAATGCTTGATGCTGGCTAATTTATTTCGGAGAACAACAAATCATAAGAAATGTGTAAATAAGAAACAGAATCTTCCTGGCACATGTGAATAAGAAACAAAACGTTGAAGTCGTCATTCCTGCCCCAGGCGGAGGTCATAAAATATTTAGCTTCCCTTGGTCTCCACTTGGGGCAAAAATGTGAATCCGTTGCGTTAGGTTTTTGTTAAAAGGCGTACTTTTAGAAGGAATTAATAAGACCGAAGGAGATTGTCATCAGTGCCGAAATATAAGCTTTCTAAACATGTCTATCTCGAGAAGAGCTGTTCGGTAGTTCGTACGTAGCTCATGATGTCGCAGCAAACCTTAGCATATTACTGTGTGTGATGACGCTGGTGCTGTGATGATTGGAAAGGATTGAGAAGGAAGCTGCTGTGGCCTAGTCGGCTTACTGTCGCGGAATTTGTCTTGTGAGACTTTGGAAAACGACAGAGAACCTCGGACAGTGTATTCAATATCCTGGCCGGGTTTGGGATCGAGTACTTGAAGATTTTATCATCTGCAGTGTTAACCGATATACGCCCGCTCGTTATTCACCATATTATGTCAATTAAGAACAGAATGGTATTAATCTAGCTGGTCTCGAAACAGGATCTTCACTTTGCCACTTGATTATGAAGTGTGTGATTTCTTAATGTTACTGGTTATGTAGCTTCGAGTATGGCGTCATGACGAAAGAGGAATTGTAGAAAAAATAAAAGTGGAAAGAAATGTAGAATGGCCGTCTGAATTTCGGAAAGATGACATTTTCGGCGTTCTTCAGCTGACACGAATATTTTCATATCTTTACGTTATATTACACTCTTAAGTACGTATTTATAGGCCATAGCACGCTCTATAGTTCTCATAATATTTGTGAAGTTGGTTACCGTGGAAACGCCAGTCCGTGACCTATAATTAGTGTCAGTAACCCACGCACACCATACAACCTAGTTTAAGTTGTTGGCTTTTGTTTGGACCTGCGTACTTCCTTCGTATTATTTACAAAATTCGAGTTTAGATAAGTACTTAACGGCCCTAAATGCGAAAGAATTATTCGTGCTGTGATTTTGTCTGTAACGTGGGTAGAAAAAAAACATAAACAAACCTCGTTCATCGGAAACTGTCACCCGTGCAGTGTAAGTGGGTGCATGATGACTGTTGTATTTAGCTTATTCTATGTAGAGTAGTGTTGTACACAGGTCCGTGAAGTGCCTGTCTGTTGTTTGCATAGCAAATCACCAACTGATTTGTCGGTGTGGTCCAGCTTTGTGAAATTTTCTTTCGAACTCTTATAAAATTTTTTACATTTGATTCGAAGTGGTAATGATTTCACACCTGCTCACACACGTACATTTGTCTTCAGCGTTGTCTTGAAAAAGTAATTAAAAGTACGGTTATTGTAATGCGATCCGTAGCGGGACTTCACGGATACACTGCAGGCCTGTTGGTGCACGTTTGGTTATACAGAATGGGCTGGAATTTTAGTGTGATCTGACGAAAAAATTGGTTCCCCGTCAAGAGTATGAACTTCTTCGAAACTACGTCCAGCCCTGCTCTGAGACCTACCCTGCCTTCTGTCCATGAGCGGCGGTTGGAGGGTGGGGGAAGGGATACGTGGATAAAACGATCACAGCGTGAAGCTGACAATTCACCACCATCTGTAATTGAGATGAATTATAAATTGGCACTGTTCCTCGCTTTCATATGCATTCTTTCAGTTTGACACATAGGCCTAATTCAGCACTCTTTGCCTAGGCGTAACTTGGTGGTTGCAGCCGTGGGGGTGGGTGGCGGGGCAAACGCTCCCTTTCATTCTTTTTGTACATAAGAATAGTTCTTCTTGGATACTGAGTTGAAGAGGGGCAATTAAAAAAAACAAATATTTTCACAACGAGTATGTTGGTGGTGTCAAGACAAAAAATGAAAAACGTGGGTGTTACGGGACGCTGAATGGACGCATCTGAGTTCTGACACCCGTCGTCGATCTTACTTCTCCAGTGTGTTAGGCAAGTTACGCCTTTGGCTCTTTGTTCCTCTTAAATCTCATGAGAAGCTCAAGAAATCAGGCCATGTTCGGGATTTGAGGTTTCTCAGACGATGAAGATTGATATTTTGTTCTTCTGGGATGTGACGCCGTGTACTTAGGTAACTATGTACCAACTGTTTGGAGGAATCTGCTGCCTCCTTTTTCGCGCTTTGTCAGGTACTGGAAGACCGAAAGCTGAAGTCATTAGTTCTATTTAGATCATTTCGGTTTTCACGAGAATAGACGTCACAGAAGTCTATGGATGTTTGTACAAAAAGCGATGTGCAAAGAACATAAATTTACATGAAAAGTCTGTGTTCTGAAAGGGATTGCAGCTTCATAGTTCTTGTATGTTTCATAACAGACTGCGAGATCTTCAGACTTTTCTTACATTATACATCCATGCTGTTGCACACCTCTAATTTCCGAAAGGTTTATATGAAATTAGTCCAAGAAAATGGCGTTGACTCTCTCTTTTTGTCCCAAATTACATGTTCGTGCGTGGCCTGTTGGAATAGTCTTACCCTTGCCAAGAGGATGGTCGATTAACTACGACACTTTCTCCCTCAATCAGTTTCTCATTATGTCCCCCCCCCCCCAAGTCATCGCACTTCCCCTCTCCAGCTAGCTATATGTGTATGAACATTAGAAAGCAATGGCTATTGGTTTCCCCCACAAATTACATATCAGAAGAAACATTCGCTCCGGACGTTTCACTCGGCAAAAATGCTCAGTACTCGGACATTTCTGTATCCAATTCATTATTCATTTTTCTGTGTTGTCCGAAGGAATGCAGGCGTCATTAAACAAACTTGTGTCTTGTCTGTGTTTTCTTTCTTGCTTTTGACGTATGGATGGTGATTTTGCTTCTTTGATTAACGTTCGTTCTTGTCGTTAATTTGGAGGTACGAGTAAAGTGAAAATATCACACATTGGTCAGTGGCGTAGCTAGGTGTTCTGCCGCTCGGGGCGAATAATCGCAATTGCTCCACCCCTCCCCCAACACGAATTATTTACCTCACTGAGGTTTTGAAGTCTAAATTCCATATCAGCTGTGTGTGTATATATATATATATATATATTCTTTTATTCTTGTGTTCAACCTGATAATGGCCCTTATGGCCGAAACATGTAGTTGAAAATAATGGAATAAATTGCTGCGTTTTGATTGGATGTATCGTAATTCTAATTCTGTCATTGTGTAAGCGGCTGGGTTGACCTTAAAGCTGGTTTTGGGCAAAGTGGCAAAGAGGCACTGCCTTAACTGTGGAATTGCGTCTGGGGTTGAACCCGGTCCACCAACCTGTCACTGAATTACTGATGTGACTCATATACCTTTTGGGGGGGGGGGTTATGAAAAGGAAGGTGTCAGTATATACGTATTTGTTCTTATACAGGGTAATTCATAAGTACCCCGGAACTTCCGAACTCGGCTGCGCGACAACCAAGAGAGACGCAGCGGGTTGGATATATCGAGCAACTGTAAGGTAGGACAGAAACTTGGAGTGTCTCTCCGTCTGTTAACATGCTCCCTTTCGGCGTGACCATCCCGGCTACTGGACCGCAGAGGTCGGAAATCCCGGAGGGACTTACGAATTACCCTGTATGTTTATACGATTGTCGTAATTTCATTATTTACGTAAAGCCATGGAATGGCGCTGTGGCGGCCTGTATATACTTTATTATCCGGATAATGCATAATGTTCTCAGAAATTTTTCCCATAAGAAGACACGAGCGCTTGTAATGCCAAAACAGAGTGAATGTTCGGTGTCTCAAAGGTTGCTTTAGAAGTTTTATAAATTGAATAAAGAGGTTTCCACCTGTAAAAATAGCCATGTTGTAGGCCGAGTCTTCTGTGTCACGCCTCACCTTGGCCAAACACTTGATTGGCTTAAGCCCAACCCTGCTACTGTTGACGCTGCACACAAGCCCTACAATCTGTTCGCTGTCTAGACGTAACTTAGAATTTCCACTGTTTGGTCGACTATTAAAGCATGAATCATCACATAGACAAAGAAGACTGTGTACGTCGAACCGAGTACTTCGTACGAAATTGATATTTATTTTAGGTGGTCAAGGAATCATTATTATTCTCTGGAACTTGGAGGATCACTATCATGTTAAGGAGGGACAGTCACCGAACCTTATCTTCAAATTCAGTTCAAATTTTCGCACGTCTTATTTCTAACGATTTCGTAACTAGCCGCATGCTTACCGTTAGTGCCAAGTGGCCCTCTCCTTTCTGGTATACTGCCAGAAATTCTGCGTGCATTTCTCGTCTCTCCCTTACTTGATTCATATCACAACATTCTCACTCTCTTTGATTTGATTTCGCGGAGAATATAAATTATGTAACTCTCCATTATTCAGTTTTTACATTCTCATTATAAATTATGTAAATCAGCATTATTCATGTTTTTATGTTTTGCTGACCGTGCATCTCAGTATAATCGTTGAGGTTGAGAGAAGACTGGTTCTCTCAACCTGTGCACGGGACGGCCACCTACAGGTGTGATGATACCAGGTGCTGTGTAATACAGTTTTGACCTCCTGATGATGAGCACATAGTGCTCGAAACTTGTAGAGGCATATAAGAAACTTATAATAAAACAAGGTTTTATGCATTAGGTTTTTTAATTACTAAGATCACCATTATTCAGTTCTTATATTCTCATAACCCTTCCTCTGTCTCTTAGGTTCACATATAGGTCTCAGCACCATCCTCACGTTATTCACTCAGACAGAAAGAGAAAATTTCATACCAGTACGAAAAAAGTGTTAAAACTATACTCTTTCTCTATATATTTTAATCCCTGAGATTTTATTGGAAGATGGGAACATGAAGTGTTGTGAACTCGAGGTATCAAACGGTCGTGGGAATTAATTTGTTGACATTTATCAAACTTCATACCTTTCTAACTTAAGTAAATGTTGAATGTGGATGGGTGTGGCGGTAATGAGGCTGGCTGTTGGGTAGATCGAAGAGATTCGAAGCGTTTTCTTATCACCAGCTCTTTCATATTAGGAGCGTAGCCCATCGTAGTGTGAGCTCTGTCCGTGAGATTAAAGCGCTTGGAGTGCCAATGTGATATCTTTCTAGTATCGATTCTGTGAATGAGTGGAGCTCCACCGCCACCCGCCGCCTAGAGGCACAAGAACAAGTAATGTGCAGCACGTACAGATTGATGTTACTCGTGACGATTAAGCCTGTTACTTAACAACTCGGGCATAACGCACTAGACGTATAAAACTGCTCTTTCTTTTCGTGGAGTTTTCTTGCTTTGTTCCGGATTTGGCTTCGGATTTAGCAGCTTTGCGATTAAAGGGTGCCGTGCAAAATCTTTCTGTAATTTTAAGTCACGTGTTCCAGCCCTAGCCCCTTTCACTAAGCTTCGCTTTCTTCGTGTTGTGTTGCAAATCAGGCCTGAAAACTAAGCCTTACATAAAACTTTGTTTAGCCTACTATCTTGTGTTATTTGTGTTGTGTTTTCCAGTTTTACCCTAAAAACTAAGCCTTGCAGAAACCTTTGTTTAGCCTACTTTCTTTGTTATTTGTTGTGCTATGTGTTCCATTTTACCCTTAAAAACTGAGCCTTGCAAAAACCTTTGTTTAGCCTACTTTCTTTGTTATTTGTTGTGCTATGTGTTCCATTTTACCCTTAAAAATTGAGCCTTGCAAAAACCTTTGTTTAGCCTACTTTCTTTGTTATTTGTTGTGCTATGTGTTCCATTTTACCCTTAAAAACTAAGCCTTGCATAAACCTTTGTTTAGCCTACTATCTTGTGTTATTTGTGTTGTGTGTTCCAGTTTTACCCTAAAAACTGAGCCTTGCAAAAACCTTTGTTTAGCCTACCTTCTTTGTTATTTGTTGTGTTATGTGTTCCATTTTACCCTTAAAAACTGAGCCTTGCAAAAACCTTTGTTTAGCGTACTTTCTTTGTTATTTATTGTGTTATGTGTTCCATTTACCCTCAAAAACTAAGCCTTGCAAAAACCTTTTGTCAGGCTACTTTAATCTTGGTTCCCATATTTGCCTGTAAACTAAGTCTTGCGAAAACCTTCTTTAGCTTGTTAAACTTGTAATAATATTTCGAACTTCTTAAAAACTTTTCGTTAAACTACCCCCTGTAAGACAAAGTGACACAGAGACGACGAGCCACGGCAGCACTGACTGATTTTCACAATACAGAGTGTAAACCTCATGTCCCTGACGACCACCTCTCATTAGTAACCTTTCATTTACCACCATACCTTACAGCAAAATGGCTGCCTTGAAAACTTCTGAAGTGGGAGTGACCCTAGTGACAATACACGTATGTTCCTTGTGTGCAATGTCACATGCGCTGAAATTTTGTCACCTTTTTTATGGCACTTTCTGTGAAGTGTAAAGGAACATGGCGGACGTGCGCTTTGATATTTGTCGTCCGGTGTGATGCCGATTAAAAATGAACCGATAACACTAGGCAAGTGGAATGTGGAATGGAGACGAAGTATGACCAGGACTCTTATTTTAAGTGTTGCTCTGAAAACGTAATATTTTCAATCGTGGAGACAGTTCAAACGTTTAAAAAAATGTGTGATGTGAATTTAAAGTACACATATATCAATGTTGTATAATTATAATTTAGATATTTAAATTTCGCTCCTCTTACTGAATGGAACGTGCATGTAAAAGAAAATATTGATGATAATTTCTCCCTACGTCTTCTTGTTTTAATTTCCCACACCACAGTACAAGTGGCTTATGCGATTATGCGACACACGTTTGCTATGCATTCTACATCTCGTATATCCACAGGGAACTAAGAACGAACCTTCTCCCGCTATATCACGATTTTCAGGGGACAGTGACAGTTTTGTGTGCACTGGTTGGGAGATTCCAACGAAGCTACTGAAGTTCTAAGTCGGTTTTATGATTTGGAAACAAAGAAACAGAACAAACGGCAGGCGATGTGCCATACACAACGACATGAGTATGAACTGGTTATCCAGTTGCAACAAACACAGTCAGCAGGAATTTGGAAACAGTGCAGGCCCTGAGTGAGGGTGAGGAGGTTTTAATTTTCGCTCGAACAGCATTGAGCCACTGAGTAACGTAACGACCGTGCCTGTGGTGGTACAGTACATACCGCACGCGTGACAGATGGAATGTGAGAACAAAGCTGTAGTTGGAGACCGCACTTGAGACCTGGTCATACATGTGAAGATAATATTAAAACGGATCATCTTTATGTTACTAGATCATGATAGGAGACAGTGCGGAGTGGGAGTTCTGAATGTGAGGAGATGGAAGGTCAGGATCGACAATATTTTGCTACTGTTTATGTTTCTGGATGAAATTCTGCAGTGAGTTCAGTTACTTCAGTTTCGTATTCTTTGCTTTTTATTATATAAGTACATTTTTTAGTAAGAGAATGCGAGAACGCAACATTATTTTGCAACGTTGACAAAAATGTCACTTTTCTCATTTGACGGCTTTTTTTAATGTTTTTCGCTTCAAAGCAACCTCATCCTTCTAACGTTTGACTTGAATTTAAAAATATTGCCCAACAGTTTGACTTCGACATTTCTTTAGACCTTAGATACTTTTCCTCGTCACGGGGTGGCATTCCGTCCTAACACCTTCGAATTATTTACATTCTTTTAGGTTCACATATAAGCTGGGGAGGAAGTAGATAATAACGTAGATGAAGTTGAAACCTTACACTGGGAAAATTGGCTTCTCCGCAGGTAATGTCTGGGTTTGTTTTGGTCGGGAACCTGCACACTGCAGAATCAAACCGACCGTAACGAACTGGTGCCTAGTGCAGTGGCGCGGCGCTTCTGCCCATTCTTCTGGACAAGACCCAGAGCTGAACACTCAGCACAATTCATCTGCAGACCCACTGCAATCTTGTTTGAGGCTACGTGTTTGCGGTCTGTGGTTTTATAACAATTTATTTTGAAAATTTACTTGTGTTGGTTGTACGTAGACGTATAGGATGTTATTCGGAGAAATGTCTCGGGGTGAGATTTCGGTGGCGACAGTAAATGCTTTTTTGTTGTATTTGGTGACGCTTTCTCAGCTGCAGAAGCTTAATCATCACCGGCCCTTTCAAAACGCGACAAGTTTAAACTGTTTTGATAAGACAGTAACAAAATCGGGTGTGTGTATGTATGTGACTAGCTTTGCAACGCAATCCGCCCATACAGCTGTATGTGATTGGCTTTCGAACACCATATCTGTTTCTGTAATAAGAAATTTGCTTCCACCGCGTATTATTATTGAGGCCAAAGGTAAATTTATTCCTGGGCACGCCATGAAGGTGTATGGGGTTGCTGAGGTAATGCTCCACTCATTCTTAACCTTGACACTAGCTGGAGGTGAGTGGTTGGCTTCATCCGAGTAATTACTGAGTAGGAGGCTAGGGCGGCATCATAGTCGGTCTGGTTGCTTTGAAGATGAGAAAATTCTCTTGCCTCTGCTACAAATCGAAAGACGATTCCTGGTTGTGTAGTCCTTGGCCTAGACGCTATACCGAATGGACTTTCCTGGCTGCTGATGGAGGCCAAACAGGCACGTAAAGTCGCAAGGAAATATGTATATTCATTTGAGTTCGTATTTGCAGTTTTGTTGCATAAATGAATGGCGGACGATGCTTACAATTAGATAATGTTTGCCATTTTGGTTCTTTTTTTTTTACATGACTGCTTTTTCGTACGCGCTGTTGCATTCCGCGTTTGTTTACAAAGCGAGGTACTTGTACTTCTTGATATAGCAGTCAGTTCTGTATGTAGCCCGGTATGCAGACAGCACGATTGTGGCATGTACGTATAATATACGTCCTGTTCTGTGGTCTGTGAAGTCCTTTTTTGAAACCCCCATTCAGCGTAGCACATTCAGTGGGTTAAGGTCTATTGTCCAATTGAAGACATTAGCCGAACATAAAGGTACAGGACCGAGATGAAAGCAAGTAATATGAACCACAAATGGAGCACATTGTACGAACTGAGGATATCCTTCATTACCCAAGGCATGTTTCACGTTTCTTCATGTCTGGGGCTTGGGGTCTTCTTTTTGCTTGAAGGACCTGACTAATCCCTCGCCCTTCCTTGGAGACAGATGCGCATGGTGCATTTTGAAACCCGGTTTATGTGAGTAGGGGACGGATTCTTCAACACATAATCCTTTCAGAATTTGAATGCTCAGTTGTGCCGGTCAGGACTTTCGGAAAGGAAAAGAAACTTCATGAGACGCTAATTGTTCTCAGGCAGCAAAGAAGTTCTCCGTATTTTATAGAAGCCAAAGGCTCGTTACTGTAGCCACAAGAGCCCACCACTTGTCTCTATCGTGAGCCATATGAATCTGGTCCATCCAATCCCATTGTAATTCATTTTAATGAGATTTGCATTTACATTTTGGTTTTCCAAGCGGGTTCTTTCCTTTAGGTTTCCTCAATAAACCCTTGTGTGAATTTCTCCCCCAAACGTGCCACATGCGCCCCCCCCCCCATCGTATCCTCCACGATTTGATCACCCTGATAACGTGTGGTGAGGAGTACAAATCGTGAATCTCCTTTTTCTCTTTTCCAAACCGTGCAGCACGGCTCTGGGACCCATCCAGTCTCCTATTCAGTGGGTACTGGGCTTCTTTCACAGGGGTAAAGAGGCCGGGACGTGAGCTAACCCCTTTCTTCCATCTTGTGCCGAGGTTAAGAACGAGCGCGACATTACGTCTACTCCCCCTACATGTCTTTACGGTGTGGACAGCGAAACTTCATCGGCACTGTGTACGTCGTTACCATCGGTCTTCATGGACTGGGATAAGAGTCTTTTATTCGAAACTAGCTGATGGTTGACAACGGTTATTACAGTACAGTTAATCCACACAGTGTCGGCCGTGTAAAGAAGTTCCATGTCTTCCGACATTTGCCGTTTTAGTAGGATGGTCCGTTATCAGAAAATCTGTCATTTGATCGTCATTATGAAGTGCAAAATTAATAAACTCGCTTGGCAGCCTTAGGTTAACATGCTTGAGGGCACTGAACAAGGCGAAATCCAACACAAAAAATGTAACAGGAGGCCTAAACTTGGCGGCGGTCAATCGTACGAGTGTCCAGGCGACTGGGCTAAGTAAGATGGGGCATGGAGTTTATAGTGTTCTGGACGAACAGAGGCCTTGTGTGTAGGCCTGAAGTATAAATGCAACATCGTAAACAGTATTTCATACGCACATTTTCTGCGAGTGCAAAAAAGTTCAGTGCGTATACTGGACTGAGGATAAACCCGTCCCCTCTTTGTAGAGGAGGTCTCAATTGCGACTCTGACTGCACTGGTCAGATTTGCTACTTAGTGCTCCCTCCTCCCCCTTTCTTCCATAACGTGTTACCCGTAGCTAAGAAAACATCACGTGCAGGTAGGTTGTATTTAAATATTTCAGCAGCCTTCTCCCTCAAGCGTTTGTTGAGTTATCACTAGAATGATGTGTTATGTTCTTGAAATCTTCTATGTACGTCAAGCCGATACATGACTCTTCGCTATGCACCTGTTGCTCGGGAAAACCCCGAACTAATGGCGTTGCTAGGATACGGGGAAATTTCAAACAATAGGCGTTGCTTGGATACACGAAAATCCCAAATTAGAATGGTTGCATGGATAATGGTAAACCCCACTCATCGAAAATGCAGTGATTTTTTGTAGGGCTATTATTAGGACGTGGGGAAAATAAACCAATTTTTCTCAAATTAACATTGCGGATTTTTCTGCAAGGGGGCACATTATAAATAATGTAATATTTTTCTTACTCTGCGTCCTGCATTGTATGTCTCTCTTTGCCCATCATCCACATCCCAAAATTTGCGCAGTTTAAACCCCAATATTTGAACATGAATGGGTAATTTCACGTTGTGCATCGTATTCATTGAACATACGTAATTTAAATACCCAAAAATGCATAGGCAGTAACTGACAGCAGACGTTAACTGAAGGCATATTGCCCGATTTAAACATTTCTGCAGGATATATAATGCACATATCTGTTGAAGTGTTTTTTCCCCCATGACCCAACAGCCCCTTAGTTGGCCAGGCCCTCCTAAATTATCAAAGCCTTCGATCACACTCAGACACACCACACTCAGTGGAACTCCTCTGACGAGTGATCAGCCCGACGCAGAGACCTCTTACCTCACAACAGACATCCACGCCTCCGGCGGGATTCGAACCAACAATCGCAGCAAACGAGAGATCGCAAACCCACGCCGGAATTGGCGTTAATTAATGTCATTGTGTACGCCAGTAGCTGGATGTGAGTTGTGGGTTTGCCTGAGGGCGTTACGAAGGTATCGAATCATGTCGGGCTGAAAGAGAATAAAACTATTTATTTTATAAGCCTGCAGTTGCCATTTTATTTCATGGTTTCTAGTAAACTGGTTGAATTAATGAACTTGTTATGCGATATGAAAATTCAAATATTCTGATAAACTAGGCTGGTGTGGCGGTAATGCTGTAGGCTTGTGTCTGGCAGGTGCGCCGTTCGAGTTTCGGCCTTAGCACCAATTATGCTGATTGAGGCTCTTCGTGATTTGACCTCCCGTTTATGGGAGGTTGCCTTTCCTATGGGTAATTTAAGTTCTGGTTCTCGGGACTGTAAAAGTTTTCCGCTAAAGACGGGTTTCCATTATGCCCGTTTTACATTTAAGACAGGTTTCGCTGTATATACCTCGATAAAGCTGCGGTCGCTTTCCTTAGAGTGCTTGCACTTTCCCCTTCATTAGCCACCTATCATTCTGTCATACGACACCATGTAGCCTGAGAATCTGACAGCTTCGAAAAATAAATCACATGACCGAAGGTTTAGCACGGGATGCCCGCTAGAAATCACGAGTCTGAAAGACTTTAATTGAGCTACATTCTCCCTAAGATCCGTCGGTTCGCCATGTAAAATTCTTCTGAACTTTTCCCCACAAATATTCTGCGTACATTCCTTGTCTGTCTAAGTGTAGCCTATCGTAGTCTCCTGTATTGTACCGTGGGTACAATAGGAATTAGGTGATCCGTTTACTTCACCACCTTACTTGTAATGTAATGCCATAAACTGCTCATTTATTTCGTGCTTTAAGACCGGAAATAACAGTTCGTCTGATCTGACTACGCTCTTGCTGCAGTGTAACCTAATATATTGTTCTTGCTTCTTTTTTTTCAGGTAAGTCCTGTTCCGTGCTGATTTCTCTCGAATTGTGCCACCGCCGGTAAGTGAGTTAACAAATGATTTGTTTAGCAACTGGGATTAATTCATGACGGTTTGTCTTATTGTGTATTTGCGCATCGACGAGAAGTTAGGATAAACGGAACTTAAAGGTCAGTGCGTGCCTTAACTAAACCGTTATTCGCCAAGGATCTTTCCCAATGTAGTGCATATGAAGTTTTTGCTAGAGATAGTTTTATCTCCAAGTACTTCTGGTTTGTCCATCCAGCTATCATTGCGCCTAAACTGCATACGTGTTTGTCATCTGAGGCTCGTTCAGTAGATCCCGTAGAGGCTGCAGTAGCCTAGGACAACCCTCTTTCGACAACTGAAGAAATATGAGAACACTGTGGCATGGGAGTGTGGAAATATTTGCGTTAGAGGTGTTATAGGATGTATCGAAAAGTGTGAGGGCCCAACATATGACGTCTGAGTGCATAAACCTATTGAAATACGCATATTCTAGTGATGTAGCTTTGGGATAAATGCGTGGGTGTAATTGGCGGTAGGATAATTTAGCAAAACGAAATCATGTGTTCACCGAGATAACGCGCCATTTACTGAGGCGTTATTGTATGTCTGTTGTTGTGCCTTCCAGTTAAGATTCTGAAACAATTATGAGCTGCGTGCTTAAGTAATAGACCCAACTTAATACAAAGCCATTCAGATACATCAAAAATGTTTTGCGATTGTTCCTGCACGACATGTTTCAGTACTGCAACAATTACGCCGGCACATTAAACTCATACACTTTATTATTTTTAATTATCCACGAGGCTTCATTTCAACAATACATGGAATATGAACAACGTAAGCACTGTGCCGTGTGAAGACAATAAACAGCAGATATATAGATCTCTGTGTTGACATCGTTTCGTAATTTAGATATCTTTATGCTGCTGTGAAGATGGAGGCACATTACATGTTCCGCTGAAATATCGGCATATTTCTATCATACCGTACTGCGTTACGTTTAACCACGTGTTGGTAATTCTGAACAACCAACGATTCACTTGTATGTAATCAAGCTTAATCGTACGCACGTTCAAGCGATGGTTAACCGTTCTACAGAAATTAAATGTAATGATTATCTTTTACTTATTCTGTATGTATATCCTGTTTTCGTTTTTTTTTTTCGCAGCAAAATGGAAGAGACGATGAGTCTTAATATAGTTGGAACATTCACGTTTGCCTGCAAACAAAAAGAAACCCTCTTTCCTCTCAGTGCGACCCTCATGAACCTCCCTCACTCTTTCTTCTAGTTCGTTTGTTTGTTAATGACGGGTTTCAATAGGGACCGAGTACCTGACTTGTTTGCTTGGATGCGGTAATTTAACAAAGCTTCTCTCTTTTTTTTTTTATTACTTTGCCTTAGGAGTTCCATCTGCAGGACAGTTATTCCAGGAGTTGTCTGCCTGCTCCCGTCACTACACCCATTCTTTAGCTGTAGGTCGTAATGCCAGCCATTTTATTTCCAAAGCATCTCTCTTCGCCCTTTGCTCCATGCTTCCAGCTTGGCTAATCGACCATTGTCAAACTTGAAGCGTCCCGCCCGATTGTCTTGGATGAGGATTCACACAGTAGAAACATAACACAGCGGTAGTTTCCACTGCTTTTATAGTGTTCACCGCCCACGATAACTACCAGAGAAAGACGGCATTCACGCTTCGGGGAATGAAAAGACGAATTGGTAATCAAGCCGAGGAATTTAGGTAGGACAAAGCGACATTTCGTCTGTTGGCGATCGTGGTCACTTTATAGCTCTCTAAAGCCCATTATTTAAAATGCAAGAAAGAAAAATAAGTTCAACATTATTACGTATTTCAAAGTACAGAACCCTTTGAAGCCTGAAATTTATCTAAATCCTGTTGAGTTCACAGAACCAAGCACAGCGCCTTGATTATAGAGGCCAACAAGCTAATGCTGTTCAGAGAAATAATCACTGTTTGTGTGATTTCCGAATTGTAGCTAAATACCAATATACGCTGCGTAACATCTCAGAAGATCGAAGATTTCATAATTGCTGAGAATACACAAAACGCATAGCCTTTAATATCGGAACGGTTAGGACATATAAAAATGTTATACTTTAAAAAGCGGCAACGTAATACATGCAAAGAAAGCTGAATTATACTGTCATTTTCTGCTGTCGCCTGTCACTTGCCTTTCAAACACACTGCATTACCCAAACGTTGTGCTGTTGTGAAAACGGCGTTGAATCTATGGGGTCCGTAAGAGGCGGGAGATGTGCCCACAACATTTAGTAACGGTTTGTGAAGATAAAAGAGAGCGTGTTTTAGTTTCATGGAGCGGGGCCCTTCTTAAGGCTCAACCGAAAACACTTTATATTGTGATGGAATGAGGATACTTTGGACTTTCAGAGAATATGTGTTGGAAGTTGATACGTATGCAAGAATGTTAGGTGATTAGTGTGTAAAAAACTGCAACAGAATTACCCTTCCATGAAGCAGCTCGTTATGTGTGTGTGTGTGTGTGTAATCTACATTTGCAATATGAAACAAAATATATGGCGTTAGGAAGTGTGAGGAACGGTTGTGTAGTTAAGCACGTGATGGTCAGCGAACAGAACTAAACCAAGCAGATAGACTGAAACTGTCTTTCTTTCGTGTACAAATTGATACGTTTCCGAGACATGTCGTTGTAACCGAAAACGAAAAATAAATTTCTTTCTTAAATTTGAACTGATAACGTGAGATGAACTGATCTGTTTGAGATGTGAATGTAGTCTCAGTAACATTTAAAACTCGGTTTCTACCTCGTAAAAAACGCCGTATCTCCATTACAAATGCTATCCCGTTAATTCTGTGTAGGCAAGCAGTTTTTTTCCCTGCAAATCACACGAAATGCATAAATAGACCGCATGGTAAAGTGCAGTGCTTTTTAGTGTTAAACCAGGTGGAACGAAATGCTACTGCTGTGTATTAAAGGGGTTTGGTTACGATACGGACACTGAACAACGAGAGCCCCCATCCAACTAACCTCGCCCAGCCAAATCAGTTTTATTTCATTGCTGTATAATCATAAACCACGATGCCTGAAATATTAGAATTCGGCCGTCCATGGAGAGAATAGCAGCTCGGTCATAGGTTAGTCCCCAGCTGCCCATGATTTTCGACCATTACAGCGAATTCAAGTTCGAGCCGGTGAAGAATCGCAGGAGCTTGAATGCTCGACCTCTTGATACAGGAGTTATCGTGCAGAGAGAGAAGTACACTCGAGGTCACAATTTTGGAATTGGCTTTGCTAACAGTTTGACTAACACTAGGGATGTTCAAGGTCGGGGTGCTTAGGAGAATATTTGGGACTGAGAGGGAGACAGAACAGGTGGGAAGAAGTACATAACGAGGGGCGAGATTTGAGGTTCTCGAAGCTGTGACTGTGACGATTGCTGTCTTGTTGGGTGTGACGCCGTGTAATTTGGTTGATACCAGCATTTCTGGATATTGCTCTTCAACTCTGAAGATCGAGGCTTTGAATTTTTATGAAACGTTGGTACTTGTATACAAATTACGCGCTACGTCCCAGAGGGTATGTGAAGTCTCCTTTGCTAGGGTTTCATGATGCGATTCTTCCCCACGTACTGTTAGGGTACAAAAAGAAGCAGGACACAGTGAGCATACATGGGAGAGATGAGAAATGGACCTCCTTGCTTTTTATATTTCTTGAAATATCAAGAGAAGGCACCTGTACATAAATCGGATATACGGTACAAATGAGAGACGAACGCGAGTGTTTTGCCTGACGTGTCGGTCGCTTAGGCCTAATCCCCTGTGAAAAATCTCTAGTGGTCGTTGAGTAGTGTCGGTGAGTGGTAGAGTTCTGGATGCGATCATGAAGTTCACCCTATAAACGGCCAAGAAGGCGCAGGGGGTTAGTACAGGCGGCGTAGTGCTATTTTTTCTTTAACCTTGACGCTAGATGCGGGTGGGTGGTCAACGCCACGCCCCGGCCGCTTTAACCCCCAGGAAGGATACCCGGTGCCCATTTTACAGGAGGCTGAATGGGCCCCAGGGCCGGTCTGGACGTGTGCGGAAAATCTTGCCCGCCCACCCGGAGTCTATTCTCGGACCGTCCAGCCCGTAGCGAGTCACTTGATCGCCTGCCCTGTTTCGGTTGGATGTGATTAAAGAAAGAAAAATTCTAGCTTTTGCTGGGAACTTAATTCCGCCCATCCAGCTTAAATCTAGGCAGTATATTAGTTTATGTATTCTGCCTTACGTAAATGGAAGAATGATATTAAAATGAATCTTGAAAAACTCGGGTGTGAGTGTTTGGATTTAGTTAGAGTACGTAAGGACAGTGTCGTAGTGGCGATCTTTCGTAAGCGTAGTTACAGGACTCCTGATCTCATAAAGGAAGTAATGTGTTGACCAGCCGAGCGACTGTCAGCTTTCATGAATGACTCTGCATAATATAGTGATTAGTTAGTCGTTAGCACACTGGGACGGAAATGAGGAATGGGATGAATGTTTGGAAATATTGGCCCGAGCGGTCTTATGGTTGAATGGACCTAGCGAGGCTTGGGCTGCTGGATATGTGAATGGGAATGGAATTAATTTCGTGTGGCCAGGTTGTATTTGTTTTGGAGTTAGATAAGCTGGTTTAAACCTTTGAAGGACGGTAGTTACTGTAAGTAGTACCTACTTCACCATAAAAAGTCTTGATTTTGCATGTGTGTTGCGTATGATGGTCAGAATTAACACCGGTTATTTACGCCAATATCATTTACAGAAATTTACTTTATAAATAATGTTCAGAGTTCAGGGTGCTGGAGGACGATCCCTGGAGGTGTCAAGGCTCTGTTGCGGGGATGAAAATTAAACCGTAAACAGTATTGTTTTACTCAGTGAGATGGCTTTCGCCAAAATATACTCTAATTCCCTTCCTGTCCATCGTAGCTACATGTACAGTAAATTTTAGCCTCTGGATTGACGTGAAGATGTTAAGACACCATAATGCATACTGCTAAATTTTCATAAGCCGCCGAGCAATTCTGCAGATTACTGCATCTAGTTCTACACACACATACCCCACATCCATGTGGCGTCTGCATGCAGAAGGCCACATAACACTAATGTCCGTGTCGTGGGTTGCACGAATGAACCCCAGTTTCCGCACAATATAGCACAGCACCAATTATCTGATAGCTGCCCCACAAGGAACATCCGACATCTGTCATGCCGGCGCTTTATACTACCCACCTTGAAGCCTTATGGCCTAATCTCTTGAGTGTCACACAAATTTAATGGTTTCTGTCCCCCGTCAGTGTAGACTATTTCATCATACAAGAATATATATATACAGATTGGGGCAAAATACCCTCCCTACTTCAGTAGGGCATTGTGAAGGGAGGGGAGGCCGTAGAAGGGTGGGGTTGGGCTCGAAAGGTGCAGGTAGTTGGGAAGTACCCGTTACAATACTCCGCAGTCGTAAAGATGGTGTGGTCCAACGAGCAGCGCGCATTTGCCGTCGAAAACTACTTTTCGCAAAGTCACTCCATCGTAGCGGTGCAGCGTGCGTTCCGTACTCGCTACCAAATCCCCCCTCGGGACCGAGTACCGGACCGAAAATCCATTCTGTTGTGGGTTGAGAACTTCAGGGAAACGGGAAGTG
>Ga0123352_10001317_pt1 | contig 32597 bp, 31 predicted proteins | sample TergutLab28metaG_FD_89700 | JGI IMG/M metagenome (GOLD analysis project Ga0123352, IMG submission 89700) | Labiotermes labralis P1 segment gut microbial communities from Petit-Saut dam, French Guiana - Lab288 P1 | ecosystem: Host-associated > Arthropoda: Insects > Digestive system > Gut ...
GTGTCTGATATCTGGGTAAACACAATTTATTATTTGTGCTTGATTAACAAACAGAAAATTTGCAGTTTGTTTCTCTTTGGTTGATTATTGAGTTTCATGGGAATGTTTCAGGACTTTGTATCATGTGTGCATCGGTTTGACTTTGATCTTGGAGGGGAAGAGGGTGGCATGACTGTGGTGGGAGGCCACATAGTGGCTTGCAATACCATCAGCAAATTGTCACCAGCTGTTACTAGAAGAGAGAACCCTCGTGCTGATTTGGATGAAAGTAAGTTTGATACCCTGGGAGTCATTAGCTGTGGAGCATATCTTTGACATCCACCCACCAAAGGAAAAATATTCTAGTGTGTTGAAAACATGCCACAGTGCTGGCTCCTGTCTGGGGATTCCTGGGGTTCACTCTCAAGATAGTCCATGAAGGGTGGGTTGTGCATCCTGTTGTCACTGGGACAAGTTTTTCACTGAGAACTTTGGTTTTCCTGTACTCTTGTCATTTCACAAAGGCTACATACTTCTCTGGTACCTGGTACTTGTACAGTAGGCTCAGATGAGGCTACACTACCAAGGATTGCATCTCACTCCTGTCTGTTAAAAATATAGGTTCTTGTACATTTGGTGTTGAATCTGCAATATTTACAGTGCTAGTTTTCATTGCAGTATACAGCTTCAGCATTAACATTCAGTATTTAAAGCATGTGAGTCAGTGTGTCAACATATTTTGGCATTACTGGCAGACCATTTGACATGTGTTTATGTGCACAATCATTTGTCATCATATTTGTATTGGAGTGTACTCTCACCTCCCAGGAAACCTTGAATTAGAATTTGTAGAAACAACTAGACTGCTTCCAGACCTGAAAAATGTGGATTATTTAGTCCGAGAAAAACTTAAGTGGCTGTCAGAGAATATTTCATATCTTTATTAAGTGTTTTTGAATATTGCATGCTACTTCCTTCAGCAGCTCTAATGTTACAGAAGTATAATTTTTTTGACAGAATTTTAAAATTTGAGTGGATACTAGTTCAGAATCTGTGCCTTTCCACATCAGAAGGAGTTAGCATCTGGTATTTTGCAGGCCTCAGCCTGGATGAAGTCTTCAATCATGTGTTACAGTGCTCTGTATATTAAAAAAAAAAAATAACTGTATAAATTATGACCTCTTTGCCAGATTTAAAATTCTTATGCAATGTTCTTGAAAATTCTAAACTTTGGGGATGTTACGTTTTGTCATTAGGTAAATCGTGGCCATAATTTCAAATGCTCTACAGTTGTATGAAAGGACAGTAACTATTTACTGTACTCAGTGTAACTTCCAGAAGACTTGTATCTTTAGGAGCTCTGTATTTTAAAACCACTTTGTAATGATATAAGAAGGTTTCTGAACTGTTTTTTGTAGTGTTGTGTGACACAGTGATTCAGTGTTTTTGTTTCAGAGATAGATGTATCTACACTGGCAGTTTTTATAATCATGATATTTGCAGGTATACAAGAGAGTGACCTGACATTATGCCTATTTGTATGGGAGGCATGGGGAGCCAACGGTCCAGGTTCTACTCGTATGGCTGTGTTTGATCTCAACCAGTGGTACAAGGAGCAGATGCCAAGCAAAATAGTAAAGGGTCAAGTCTCCACGTACATGACTATTTTCTCACTTGATGAAGTTGTGGAGGCATCTGCCAGTTCTGTAAACAGCACTAATCCACTGCTGGATGTGAGGGTGGATCCTGCAAGCCTTTCACAGTTCACTGCAGTGCAGAGCCTTGAGGAACATTTCTATCCTTCAGCTCTTGCATTTGGTATGTTCTTATTTATCAGTGTCAAAAATATGATTCATGTTAAAAGCTGTGCCTGTATAGTACAGGAAGACTACTTTTTAAAATAATATGGCACCTTGTAGATTTTTGGAGAGTGTGCCTCACTACTTGCAGCTAATTGTATTAACATTTGTGGGTTGGACAGTGATGTTTCAGTTATTGTAATTTATATGTTTACAGAGTCATTGTGTCTTCTGGGAGAGGAACTGGTCATGGTGAGCCACCCGGGTGTGCAGCGAGATATCCTGTCTCAGCTGGAGTCGACTGGACCATCTGCACTTGTATATCCAAACAAACTTTTCCACCATTGTATTGCTATAGGCCTGAAGCCTGTTTATGTGGAACTGAGCACAACATTCAACTGTCCTGTGGTGAGTTGTATTATGCTGCCTGATTTAATTAAGGGTGCACTGTCATGTGAAATTATATGTTAATCAGTTTTAGGCTTTGATCAGAAAGTTTATTGACATCTAGCAGTACAGAGGTGCATCACAGTGCAGATTTGCAAAAGATTTTCATGTTTTTCTTATCATAGTTTATTGCCTCAGACTCTCTCTCTCTCTTTCTCTTTTTTTTACAAATCTTGGAGATGTACACCACCCACAGAAGATAACCTGAACCAGTGCTTGTGGAGGTGAAAGCTATTTTCATATGACATTGTCTGTTGGACTGCTGTTTATATGTGTAGTAGGCTGTTAGTATGATTCTGCAACTGGAGTTCAGTCTTTACTGCCTTACATAGTTGTCTCAAGCCATAATTAACAGTTCTTTGCGGAACAAATGCACACATAAGAAGATACACAAATAAAGACTACCACAGAATAAGGATGTCATAAAACATTCTTGTATCTGTTCTGTTCTGGGATATTTTGAACAGTTATTAATGCTTTTGAAGTAACTTTTGTAAAAGTAAATATAGAACTGTCTACTTGAAAAGTGCACTTTTGTTGTGCCACTGAAGGTATCAAGTTTATAAGTTTTTCACACTTATAAAACTTTCCATGTTCCATTCACTGGTTCATTACTCATCAATAACAAGCATTACTGTGTGAGTTACTGTAAGGTATTTTCAAGTTTACAGTGAGACATTGCTTGATATATCAGTGTCTGCCAATAAAGTGACACTGTACCTACTTTTTTCATGTGGCAACTGAATACTAGATCATGAATGTAAATTTCAACCTTAATCTTAAAAATAACTTTTATTCATTCGGAGAAGGTTGCTTAGGGGTCCTGGTGTGTTGTATACATGCAGACTCATTTAATATTGTGTTTGTTGCAGACAGAGCAAAGGGAGTTCCTGATGTCCATTGCCCTTGAGTACCAGCTGGTGGGCTTTCTGTCCCGTTGTGCAGCAGAGTGGATGGATGGCAGCCAGAGTGCAATGGGCTGCACACTGTCTGCCCTGTTGAAGTGGGGTTGGCAACGAGCCATCTGTCTGAAAACTCATGCTGATAACCTGTGTGAGTGCATGAACTGTGAGGCAAAGCTGATCTTAGCAAAACTCTGCACTTTTATTTATTATCTGTGCCACTATAGACAGACTAGTTTATTAAAATAAACATTTATGATAATAGATATTAACTTTCACCATATGGACTGTGACAGACTCCTAAATTGTAAAGCATTCCTGCATAAAAGATGAAAGTGCAATTTTTTGTTATGTCTGTTGCCTCCATCTGTTCTTGTGGAAGCTGTGCCCTGTTTGAATGACGTTTGAAGTCTTGCATTTTATTATGGTCACTTATACATACAGCAGCAGGCATCTTTGCTTATCAGTCTTCCAGTATTCTGCCCAAATTTTGTTGTAATTATGCAATACTCGAGGTTTCCACAACAGTTGTGTCGAGGGTTCACATCTTGTGGGATGTGGTGCTGCGCCACTGGGGTTAGTGTTTCCTGATGTTTCAGAAGAATGAATGCCTTTAAAACATCAGGAAATAATAATCAGCAACCCATTGTCACTTTGTTTTATTCTTTGGCATTCATGGTGTTGAATCAGGTTCTTCCGACAATTTATTTGCTGTTAATGTTTGGTATCCAGGTACTGTGCTAACAATTAATCACTTCTGCTAATGTGATACCACTTTGGCATTTATGAAGAATAGAAAATTTAAATGTAGTGTTCCGATTTGGTTGAGTAGTCCTCATTGCATGCAAGTACTCTATTTTGTTAGATATTGAAGTGGAGACTGAATACCTTTCCTTGTACTGGGGATGAATGCAGTGTATATATTGTAGTTGAAAGCTTGACATGCACCCATCAGTATTTAGAGTTGTAAGTGCTGTTAATTGCTTGAATACTATCAAGAACTGTTGTTATGTAGGCATCCCACTATATGATTACTCGGGCTTGAAACTGGACACCAATTCGTACCAGTTGCTAGATTACTGTGGCAACCAGCTCCACCACCTCACTACATTGTTCCAGGGTGTGCTGAAGATGTGCAAGAATCCCATTATACAAGGTGACAAATTTTCATTCCAAGTGTAATTAAGCCATGAAAGAAGTATAACGTGTTAAAATTTGTACCTCAGAAACTTAATTGACTTTGAATTAACTTTTAAAACTTTAAAATGAAGGTTTGGTGCTGTGAGAAATTTAGTTCTGAGGATCTTCACTAGGGTGCATTTTAATGTAAATCAGTTAATTAGATACTGACAGAGGTTTTCAGTTATTTGTTTTCAGTGAAAAATCATTGTGACACTTTTGGACGGCCTGGCTCACTCCATATTCAGGTGGAATAATTAAAAAGCAGCCTGACATAGATGTGTATTACTTAGGACCAACTAGTCACGTCATCTGGAAAATGGAGACAGCCAGGATGCTTGAATATCAACAGTCCTCCCTGCTGTGGTGTCATTACCCAAGAATAGATATGAAATAAGCTACAAATTGACATTTAAGTCTGAATACTGCAGCTACAAATGTTTTAGACATTACCTTCAAGAATATGTCTGTAACTGTTTGGATAATGCTCTAAATGACCTGCTGGCCCTCATATCATTCTACTGTACCTCCAGGTGTAGGAGACTTGTCACAGCAGGCACAGATATTGGAGCTTGTTGCTGTGTACATTGAAGTGGTGGAATGGTTTGTTAATGTCGGTCTTCTGCCTGAGTTCCCATGTGAGGACCTTAACCATGTTGATGATGGCTGTGCGGCTACAGGTGAATTTGGGACACACAGAGTTCCCTATCCTGCTTCTACTCTTGCTAAAATCTACCAGAAAAGGTATATGCACAGATGAAATCTTTTCTGCCATTGCCAGGTGCATTTTCATTGTTATATATGGAATGTTTATTTTTAAGTTGTCAAATATAATGTGGAGATTTTCTTTAACCCTCTTTGTTATTCATTATATAGTTTGGACTTAATTACAAAAATTAGGCTGTAGAATTGCTAAGTTGCTTATTGGAGCCCTACCAAACAAGGACTTCAGAATGTTAGAACCCCTACAGAAATTGGTTTAAATAATGAGCATTTTTTTTATATTACAGGAGAGCGGAACTGGAGAAACTGAGCAGATCTGCAACAGACAAAACAGACATTCTCTTTATTGATGGACTGGTAAAGAGGGAATGCAATGGTGACCGCCTCTCTTCCCTATGGGAACGGGATGGAGGCACTGGACTCTACCCTCCTCCCTCAATTCAGTCCCTTCTTCGTACGTACCTACTGGATGGTATCCCCATGCATGTCAAGCATTGCATTGTTATCTATGTCTTCCTTGATTTGGCTGGACTGCTGGACTCTCGCAGGTGTGTGTGTGTGTGTGTATACTTAAATTTCTTTGTAGGCTTCTGCCTTCTTCTGGGAATAATTGAAACAATATCCATACTCTGAACACGTCATATTATAGACAAAGTATTTTTATGTATACTTTGTGTCCCCTTTGATCTGTTGTGTATGGCACAGTATTCGTGAAATGTTATTTCTTCCAAATAATGGTATGTTAAAGTCAGAAAAATAGATAAAATGTCAGTTTCAGTGACAGTGATACTAAATTTAAATAGACAGGGTGTCCAGTGATATAAAGTCAATTCTTTTACCCATGATGACAGAAAGTCATAAGGTGGAAACAAAAGAGTAGTCATTTTCATATTCTCAGTATTGAAGGAGTGGATGCTTTAATTAAATTTGTAAGGCACTAAACTTCCTTGTGAGAAAGTGGGTGCCACTTTGAGCAGTTACTGTAATATGTTATTTCTTCAGTAAAAATTGAAATACAATAAAACTGCTTTTCTGTATGTTTCTGTTAACAACAAATACATGGTCAGAGGTTTGTTGTACTAAGAGTTGTTCAGGTCTTCCAAATGTACACAGGTACATAGTTATAGATATCCAACAGTACAAATGAAATTTTTGTACCATAGCAATTTATGAAAGGATATATATATTTCTTTTTCATAAAAATGGGTCATTGGCTTAATCAGTGACAAACCTATGTAAGAATTGAATGATTTTAATAATTTTTTTGATGTACAGGTCACACAGCCTAGTATTTTCGAGTTTACCAATCTATCTGTTAAACACACACTAATGTTCTGCACATGTTGGTCAAATTGGATCCATTTGACATTGAAGTCTTACGTCATAATATGTGGATCCTAGCACACTGAATGTGTGTTTGTTTTAGATATTCTGCTGCTATCAACCAGTTCATCAAGTTTCCTTCTGCATTCCGTCTTACTCCAAGTTTCATCAAGATAACACAGGCTCTGTGGCTGTTGGACCACCAGGATTACACAGTAAGAAAAGTCCTTCTTGAGAAGCTAACTGGTTCTCAGCCAGTCAGGAAACTTCCCACATTTTATGGAACCCAAAGGTTCATTACCGCGTTGACAAGAGCCCACCACCTGTCTGTATCCTGAGCCAGATCAATCCAGTCCATGCCTCCCATCCCACATCCTGAAGATCCATCTTAATATTATCTTCCCTTTTATTCCTGGGTCTTCCAAGTGTTGTTTTTCCCTCAGGTTTCCCAAACCAAACCCTGTATGATGCACCTCACCATACATGCTATGTGCCCTGTCCATCTCATTCTTCTTGATTTGATCACCTGAATAATATTTGGTGAGGAGTATAGATCAGTAAGGTCCTCATATGTAGTTTTCTCCACTTCCATGTTACGTTGTCCCTCTTAGGCCCAAATAATCTCCTCAGCACCCTGTTCTCAAGTACCCTTGACCTACATTCCTCCCTCAATGTGAACAACCAAGTTTCACACCCATACAAAACAACAGGCAAAATTATAGTTCTGTATATCTTAATCTTTATATTTTTAGATAGCAAATTGGAAGACAATAGATTCTGCACCAAATGATAGCAAGCATTCCCTGACTTCCATCTGCTCTTAATTTTTGTTCCTGAATAGAATATTATTCATTAAGGTTGTTCCCAAATATTTGAACTGTTCCACCCTTTAAAGGAACTATTAATCTTTATATTGTGACTTGTCCTGCATTCTTATCTTGAGACATGACCATGTACTTAGTTTTATCAGCATTTATTTTTTAGTCCAGTCTCTCTACTAGCAGCTACTAAAGCTTCTGTGTGTTTTTTTTTAATAGTATGTATGCTTCCACCTAATATATGAACATCATCAGCATAAACCACAAACTGATGTGTACCATTTAATTTCAAGCCCTCCTGTTTTATCTGAACCATTCTAATGGCATACTCCGAAGCAAATTTGAAAAGCACTGGCAATAAAGCATCTCCTTGTTTGAAACCATTCTCATAGGAAATATGTCAGGCAAATGTTTACCTACCCAGACTCTGCTATAGGTTTCATTCAGACACATTTTTATTAACCTTAACATTTCCATGGAGATAACAAACTTAATAAGACTGTTATACAAGTCGTCCATTCTTAGTGAATCATAGACCTTCTAGAAGTCACAGAAATAGCTGATGCACCACTTCATTGTATTCCCATTTTTTCTCAAGTATGTGGTGACAAATGCAGAATATATGATCAGTAGTTAGTTGATGTGTTGTGTTGAAATCCACACTGATGTTCCACATAATTTCCTCTGCATATGGAGTTAACCTGGACAGGAGGATGGTGGGTAAAATGTTGTATGTTATTGACAAGAATAGAATAGAATAGAATGATATATGGGTTCGAGCCCTTTTCGGGCCCTAAAACAGGCCCTTTGTGCCCCACATTCTCACAGGTTAAAGGAGCCCTGTGGTGTTACCAAAACACCAGATGGCCCCCATGCCTAGTTTCTTAATATCATCTGTGTCCAAAAAAAAGGAACCCAGGTAAGTATACCTAAGTGAGGCCAAGGCCTCACACTCACATAAAATGTGGACTGAGGTCTCCTCCCCAGTACCACATTTCCTACGCCTGGGGTCATTTCCAATCCCCATTATGCATAGATACCTCCTCAAGGTCCCATAAGTAGGCCAGTAACAACCCTAGTTTGAATCCTATTCAGGGACAATAGCTGGGCCCCTGTAGCCTGATCTGGACCTGAGATTAATTCTCGAGCCTGTCCCTGCGTATTGTAGGTGCCATGCCACAATTGTATATGTTATTTTCCCATCCAACGATTCAACTTTCTTCTTATATTCTTCCTGGAAACCCCCATGAAAGGCTCAGGTCCAAAAAACTACTGAACAGAGCCACCCTTTGCGAGCTTGTCAGTGATTTCATTCCCTCTCACCCCGACATGCCCCGGGACCCAATATAGCCCTACAGCATGCTGGGCAGAGATATCACCCACCGCCTGCTGGCATTGTCGTACCAACGGAGACATTGTTTTGGGCAGCCTGACCTGAAGCTCCTTCAGAGCCACCTGACTATCGGAGCAAATACTAACATGCTTCTCTGGGTGATCCTGGGTTGCAGTTTCTTCAACGCAGGCCAATATTGCATACACCTCAGCCTGAAAGACTGTAGCATGTTTACCTAGATGGATGCTGAGCCTTCTGTTAACCGATTGCCCATAGACCCCCACCCTGGTCCCCTCCACAGTCCTGGACCCATCCGTATACCAAACGAGTCCCTTAACTATAGGAGGAGCCCCGGAGCCTCTGGTCCATTCCTCTCTAGTTAACATAGTAACCCAATACTTGGGTTCTAGATTGAAGACTGGCTTCATGACAACAACCCTCACATTGAACACAGGATCAGATCACTGAAGTCAAGTTAAAACACAACTATGACCCCATTGGGGTGAAGGTAAGACCAGCACCCCAAGCTCCAAAGGCGATGAGCCGCTGATCTCACCTCCCCCTCAATCGCTAATTCCAACGGGGGGAGGCCAGTGAGTGCCTCCATGTTGCCAAGAGTGATATGCCTCTATAATTACTACATTCTGTTTTATCGCCCATATAAATAGGTTCAGGCATCAACTCCTTCCATTCCTCGGTCAATTTGTCCTTATTCCATATAGAATTAATAAGTTGTTGGATCTCAGAACAAAATGTCCTACCTCCTGCTTTAATCAGTTCTGCTGGGAATTTGATCAGTATCTGGTGATTTGTGTCTTTTAGCTTTTCAGTAGCCATCTCAACCACAAAGGCACTGGTTGCAGGCACTAGTGGCTCTGTTGTATGTATTTCTATCTGCTTAATGTCATTAACCCCATGTACATTCAATGGCTGGGAGAAATGGTTCCTCCTCCTAGCCCAAGTAGTGTGGGAGTTTGTAAACAAATCACCCTGCTTGTCCGTTACTATATTACTTCTAGGCTGGTAACCATTTTTTAAGTCATTTATGCCCCTATACAAGTCTCTGATATTTTTGATCTGACTGTTAGTTTCAAACAGTAGGACTTTATATTCTTCCTGTATCTCATAAAAGTGTGGAGGTGAGTCCCTTATGTTTGTTTCATACAGGTTGTTACTTTTCTTCTTTTTGTTTGTTTGTTTGTAAATTCATGTAATCTTCCAGCTGAAGTAGGAAGGAGTAAAACAGAAAGTTAAAATTATGCCAAAAATTGTGGCTAGTAAGGAGTGATGAGGAGTGATGGTTTGTAAAGAGAACTCTCTTATTTGGGGATGTTGTGCTCCCTCGCTGGGTGTTTATTGCCCATTGTTTTGAGACTATGTAGTGGCTTCATCTTTGTGGGTCACTGGTCCAGTGCAGGAAGTTCCTCATTGCACCATTGACCTTTTATATGATGCAATTGCATACATGGTGTTTAAAACACTGGATGAAGAACACACAGATACTGAGTGCAGTGACCCAGAGGAATGGAGTTCTTAACTGCATTGCTTTGAAAGCTTGAAGACTCGGATCACAAAGTGGCAGGATGTATCAACTGACTATATTAAACCAACATTGGTAGCTGTTGGCTCTTTTATCATGCAGGAAGCTATAGATATGTTGCTGGATCCACTTGTCTCAATGGATGACCTGAAACCATGGCAGCACCAGTGTATTATTCGAGCATTTCTCTACCAGAGTCAACACAAAATGGCCCTCAAGTATATTCGTGTCCAACAACCACCACTGAAGGACATTGACGACATTCGGTTAGTATTAGCAGGAGGTACATAAACTGGTTAGAGTGATTTCCATAAGAATTTTCACTCATAAATAGATGTTAAAAATGCCACGCAGACTTTGTTCCTACCTATTGACATTTTTCATAACTGTTGTTTCACTCTGTTGATTCAGGCTCAACCTGACAGTATTGCTTGTGAATGGCTTAATTCATGAGGCTTTCCAGTATCAGCGGCGGTACTGTAATGAGCAGAACTCAAGAGATCTGCTTCAGCACTTTTTCAGTGGTGAGTTCAGTGGTGATTTTTACCTTTTACAGATTACAGTTCATGTGCTGACAATTTGTTTTTTTTTAGTGAAATTATATATCATGGCTCCTTTTCTGTTATCACATACCATATTTCCTGAATGTAAGACAAGAATTGTTTCCTAATTTATCACCAGAAAAATGATGAGTTGCCCTGTAATTGCACACAAAGTTCAAAATTTTTGTTTATGTATTTTCATTAAAATTGGAAATTGTGAAGAGGGGTTGCCTTATAAACAGGTTTTGCTTGCATTCAGGAAGGTACTAACATTCCAGCAATATACGATGCCCACCTTAAAAGAGAACTTATGTGTAATATATACAAACACACTTACAGAATCTACTTTCACATTGAGTGTTATATATATGTATAGAACTGAACCACATATTAAAGCAGATTGTGGAAATACCTCCTTCAACCGTCAGACGTGCTTGGCATGTGCTGAACAAATTAACAACTGCTTGAAGTTCTTGCACTAGTTTCAAGCTCAAAATGTTCTGTTTGTCATGCTTGCCAATGCTGCATGCATAAAAGATGATTTAACAGTTCTTGGCACTGGTTTGGGCATACGTTTGTCTTCCTTCTCCTGTTCTTCGTTGCATCAGCCACTTTAAAATTATCATAATGCTCACTGATGCTGGAAATGCAGCACATGACTACCTTATGTTTACAAATATGTGAGGACTGAAGTTGACATCCTTATCCTTTCCTAGCTGAGTTCAGTCCTTGTGTAAGGCACTGTCTTCTTCACTACTGGAGTCTGTGTCTGCTTCTGTGTTTTCTACATCCAAGAGTTTACTGACATAAACAATTTACAGTTGTCAGCTGTGTGACTTGTCACAAAGCTGCTATTGTGAAATACAACATTTTGGTTTTCAGTTCAATGTCCTTTCCTCAGTGCATCAAGCACAATTTTTTTTGTAGCAAATGTTTCATGTACAACTGTTTGAAACATGTTATGATGCCAAACTTCAGAAGTACACATATGTATGAGACAGCTTCGTTTCCATTAACAGTTTCAAACATTATGTATCTTTCTGGAGCTGTTCTTCTGGATTTGAAACAACACTTGATGATTGCTGACTGCTGCATGACACAGGAGAACCCACCTTACATGCATGACAGCTATAGGTGAAGTGAGTGGTCTGGAACTATGTTTTCACTAATCCCAGGTGTTCATAACATGAACCAACTGAAACCAGCTGCAGTTGGTGTATATATGCCAAACCAAACTGGTGCAATTGCATCAGTCCTGGAGCTTTAGTGTTTCACTTTGTATACACTTTGGCATTCAAAAATGACTAATTTTATAATTTTTTTTGTCATTTCTTAGTAACTGAAAGTTTAAATACTGTATTAATTATAAGAGAGTTTTTTTGGGGGTTGGTGAGAGTCAGGCATTACTTGTCAAGAACGTGTGCAGAAAAGCCATTGATTAATTTGAATTCATAATTGTCAGTGCACGCAGTGCTGAATTGGTGACTGAAGATTTGTAGGTGCATCAACATACACTCGTAATAAGTATGGTCTCAGTGTGATTATTTTGGTTTTGCCATGCACATAATTAATTTATATGCTTTTTCTTGTATAGTCAAAACATGAAGCTTTATTATGTGTTATATTTCTGTTGGCCAGCTTGCCAACAGATGAACCAACTGAATGTGGTCCTGCAGCTTGCCCTGTCACCTGCTGAAGAGGAAGCATTCACTTACTTTCTCCAGAATTGTCACAACCCTCAGGCTGATGACATGCGTGTCATGTATTACCTTGAACGCTCTAGGTAGGTTGGTCCTGAAATGTATAAAAACTGAGTGAAATTTTGTCTAATAATTACACCCACTTTTGAGAAACTCACCACTGTCCATTCTAACCGTCTTAACTTACAGACTTAATATACAAAGGGTGAAGAAAGTGTGTCAAATACAAAAGCAAATGTAGTAGTTGGTGTGTGTGTTTTTTTTGGATTCATGAGTTTTTATGTATCACTTATTTTCATTATCCAGCCTTTAATTTACACTGTATCTGCTGATAGCCGGAGTTTTTCTGATTTTTAAATGTCCATGCATACTCCTGTATGGTGCTGTGTTATCTCATTTGTCTGTGAAGAGTTACATTAAATGGGACATGGGCAACCCATGTAGCCTATAAAGGTTAAAACTTTTGACAGTTCTAACAGTCATTTTTTGTTTGTAGTCAGGTGATATATGAAATTCAGAGACAAATTGTGTTGTTTAGGATTGCAGAGGCAATGGAAGTAAACAACAGCATATGCAGTTCAAAAGGCCATATAGAATCAAATAGCATGAAGCGTGGTCGCACAGAAGACAAGCCCAGCTGTGTCCGGGATACCATTGTCCAGGCTTATGCTAACACATTACCATCTGTCACCAGGAAACTGGCCATGTATTGTGCACAGGAGAAGTTGTGCCTCACCCATTGGAAACAAGGTACTGCACCTGTGACTTTATATTGCTGTGACTTTTACCAAAGAGGACAAGAGGTGTAATATTTAAGTGCTCCCATTATGAGGACTGTTGATGAAGTGCAGGCTGGTATTTGTGAGTTGCAATCTGCACTGAAGATTATAGACATTTCCCATAGCAGCTGTGACCACTAGGTTCATCTATCCTCACTTTATATTAATTATTAGATACTTCCTGCATGAGCTAGCATATTTAATGAAATGGTTTAGACCTTGGCATCAAAAGGGAGGATTTATTGTATAATATGTGTGTCAGTAAATGAGCACTGAAAACATGTTCTTAATGTTCTAAATTATACTGGAATTTCCCCAAGATTCCTGTCATACAGATGATTTGTTGGCCAATCACGTAAGTCACATAAGCTCAAAAGTCTTATCACTTGGTTCAGTGGATAGTACTGTATATGAGATAACCCACACATGTTAGTGTATGCACATTAAGATTAGAAATTTAATACTTTTAATTTTCTAAGCAATTTAATATGATTTCACCCTGTCATATGGCCATTACTTTGCCTAATGAATGGGAAAAATTTAACTGACTGCATCATTGTTGCCTGTGAGACTTGGACTGTTTGTCTGCACTGACTCTTTTCTGTGTTTTTCTGCAGCTGTTGAAGCACATAGGAAAGTGCCATAAGGTATTCAAGAACATTGTTTCCCCCTGATAATCTGTTTTATGATCTGTAAGCATTGTGCAATACATAGTTGGCCTGAGAACCTGCTATCTTGACTAAATTTTTCTGTTGAGTTGGTTTAGTCATTCTAGGAAAATGTTGGGATAGTGTATTAAATTGGGCCATGCCTGTTTCCTATCTCTTCTTCAGGCGCTGAACCTCTTTTAATAGGAGGTTTTGGCCTTCTTAACGACGTCCTTTCACTTTGCACTATCCTGGACACAGGTTACCAAATTTTTTATCTTCATTTGACCAAGGTCTTGTATGATGATGTCCTCCCATCTATGCTTGGGTCTTCCTCTTGGTCTCGTGGTCAAGGGATTCCATTTAAATATCTTCTTAGCTGCCCTGGTTTCAGGCATTCTTTGTATATGGCCGAACCAGCTCAGTCTTTGGGCTTTAATATGGTTGACTATATATTTCCGTGCTTTATCAGTTTGTCCAGTTCTTCACTGTTTTTAATCCTCCATGTTTGATTTTCTTTCGTAGGCCCAAATATTCTTCTTAGGATTTTCCTCTCAAAGACTTACAGTTTCTGAATTATATTTTCTTTCAGCACCCATGTTGCTGATGCATAGGTCACTATTGGTCTTATGAACGTTCTACATAATTTTAATTTCAAACTTTTAGTGTCTAATCTGCTTTTGAAGAACTTTAAATTTGCTTAGTATGCCTTTATACCAAGAGCTGTCCTTTCCTTAACCTCTTCTTCAATAGAATTAGTGTCATTTATGATGGACCCTAAGTATTTATATTGTTTAACCTGCTCTATATATGAGCTTTTAATATTTAAGTTCTCTGTCTTGATGTCCTTTTTGGCGCACTTTAGAAACTTTGTTTTCTTCTCGTTTATTGTTAGTCTGACTTCCAGTGATTTATTTTTTAGTTGTTGGATGTCCATTAATGACTGTTTGGTACATGCTGTTATCAATATATCATTCGCGTAAGCAATAAGTTGTCTTAAGTCACGTGGAAATGTTGCCTCTTACATCCAGTTTCTTTAGTGTTGTGTTGATTACCAGGCTGAATAACATAGGAGAGAGCGGGTCCCCTTGTTTTACTCCGCTCTCTACTCTGAACTCTGATGTGTATACGTTGTTTACTTTAACCTTTGCCATGGTGTTTTCTAGTGTAAGCTTGACTAGCCTTATTAATTTGGGGGGAATTTTATACTGGATTAAGGAATCTAATATTTTATTCCTTTGTATTGAATCAAAGGCATGTGTGTAGTCTATAAATATGTTATGAATATCAGTATTATATTCATAGCCCTTTTTGATAATTTGCCTTATCATAAAAATATTGTCAACTGTAGATCTGTTAGGTCTGAATCCAGACTGGTAGTCACCTAACTCAGTTTCTATAATATCTACCAGCCTCTTATTCAGAATTATTGCAAATATTTTATACACAACATTTAACAATGTTATAGGTCTATAGTTAGTGCAGTCCAGTCCATCCCCCTTCTTATACATTGGGCAAATTATTCTTTCCTTCCATTGGTTGGACAATTGTTCTTTTTCACAAATCATTAGTATAAGTTTATATGACCTTTGTTTCAGAGTTCTACCACCCTGTTTAACTAATTCAGGAATTATATTGTCGGTGCCTCCTACCTTGTTACTTCTCAGTTTATTGATTATTGAGCATACCTCATTGTAAGACAGAGGTTATATTTCTACTTCAGTCTGGTTATCACCTGTTATTGGCTGTATTGTATGGTTACTAAAGGAGTTATCTGTATCTAGGTTCAGGATTGTCCTGAAGTAATCCTTTCATCTGTTTAGGATTTGATTCGTTTTAGTGATGACGGTGTTATTTTCATCTTTACACATAAATGGAAATCTTATATTCCACTGTTTAAGTTTTTTAATCTCACTAAAAAATTTCCTTGATTCGTTCTTCTTGTGGTTATCTTCAATTTGTCTAATTGTCTCATTGATCCATTCTTTTTTCTTTAGTTGGCACATTCGATTTGCTTCATTTCTTTTCTTGTGGTACCATTCGCTACTCGCTCTGATTTTGTGCTGTAAGCACCTTCTTCATGCATCATTCTTTCTCTTAATCGCTAGCTGGCAGTCCTTGTCCCACCATTCACTCCTCTGTTTCTTATCTTGCTTTTGGATTACTTCATTTGCTTCTTCGGTGATTGCCATCCTAATCTGCTTCCATTCTTGTTCTATGTCTTGCTGTTGTGTTTGTTTTGACAGTTTGGTGTATAAGGCTGTTCTGTATTTCAGGCACTTTATAGGATTCTTGAGGTTTGATTTATTCCACATCCCTGTCCAATGTCTATTTTTCTTAATATATATTTTTGGAAGTTTTTGATTAAGTATTATGTTAAGAAGATAATGATCTGAGTGTATATGCAGTCCTCTCATGGTTCTGACATCCTCAACAAGTTCTTTCTTCTCACTACTGATCATTACATGGTCTATTTGGTTTAGTGTCCTTTGGTCTGGGGCCAGCCAAGTACCTTTGTGAATCTTCTTGTGTTGAAATTGAGTGCTCATAACTTTTAGGTTATTTCCTAGTGCAAACTCTAGTAGCATCTCCCCATTTCTGTTCCATAATTTGTGTAGAGTTTGCTTCCTGCTTACTTCATTATAAACATCTTCCTTCCCTAGTTTTGCGTTTGCGTCACCCAAAACTATTACTATGTCACTTTTGGGTGTTCTGTCTAGTACTGTTTGGAGATCATCATAAAATTTTTCTTTTTCTATGTCCATTTTGTCTTCAGTGGGAGCATAGATATTAATCAGGGTCAGATTGTTGTATTTGCTTTTTAATCTTATCGTACAAAGTCTTTCATTCATTGCTTCAAACCCAATGACGTTCTCCTGGATTCTCCCTAAGAATAAAGCCATTGCCCGCCTGACCTATTTGATCTCTGGTTCCACTGTAATATATGGAGAAATCTTTCTTCTTTATATGTCCGGTTCTGGGCCATCTCGTTTCTTGGATTGCTACTATTTCGAGTTGTGTCTTGGCCAGTTCCTCTGCAAGTTTTTGCATTTTACCAGGTTTGAGTAGTGTTTTGATGTTCCAAGTGCCCATATGCAATTTGTTACTCATATTCCTTTGTACTCACTTTCGTCTACATCCATTAAGCCATCCTGTTCTGTTCCTTCGTTGAGAATCTTTAGCTTGGAAAAGTTTTCCATGGATGGGTAGCTGGCCCTTCGCATAACCCCAAACCTGGAGGACCAGGTGATTTGTTTTCGAGGTTTTCTTCCTCTAGCCTTTACAGATCCCTCTGTCAACCGCAAGGCAGTGGTACTGGTTTTGGTCTGCCGCGGGTATTTTATTTCCCTGGTACCCTCCATATCTGGGGGCATTCCCCTATCCGCCACCCGGGGAGGCATCCGATGGGAGACCAGTAACTCCACACGGGGCTGTTTCCTACCACTTCTTTTAAATTCATTATTTTTTAACCATCTTGTACTTTTACATGCTGTAGTTTGAGCTGCGGACAGCATTGTTAAGTAAACCATACATGAATTTAAAAATGTAGTTCAGCATCTTTTCCTTTGCCTTAAAATTTTCACCACATTACTTAGTTTTCTCTCCCCATGAATTACTTCGAAAATTGTTGAGGAAGGAAGTCAGATCCTTGTCTTCAGCTGTACATTACATAGCTAAAAGGATTCTCTGTAACATGAATGTAACTATAAGAAATGGGTAATAACATTTGTCTTGTAATAGGTCTGCTGTGTTTTGTACTTCTGATTTGAGCATCCCACAATTTCCAGTTTGGTTTATGAAGGTAGTAGCAGTATTATTTTAATGAACAGTGTTGATTTGTCCACTTTACTAAAATCACATTTCCATTCTATTTCAGTGGGTTTGTGAGCTACTTCATGATTAGGATTCTTTTTCTTGCTGGTTCTTGTCTTGACAGCACCTTGATTTTTACAGAATTGGCATAGAACATGTTTGAAGGGAATTCTTTGTTCGTGCCACTGATATTTGGGTTTTGCATAATTTGACATGCGTTAATAATTATTAGGTACCATTCATGAATGGAAGTTTACTAATGTATTTCCTGTGATGAGCACAGTTTCACCACCAACTCCAATGTCTGTGGATGTTCGCCGTGGTGAGTCACAGCCAGTTCGCTATCGATCATCATTGATCCAGGCTACACTGGAGAAGGCTCGTGAGACATGGACCCCAGCTCTAGTGTGCACACCAGCCAAACGGGATTGGACCACCTTGGAGAAACCGTCAGTAGAGAGGACACCATTTTTGTGTACACCTCGAGCTGCCTCAGATATGTTGAATTTCACTAGGTACTTTCTGCCAAGCATGAATGTCTAAATTTAATTTGGCTCTATGATAAACTATCATGATTTTCTTCTGCATTTTTGTTCTTTTTTTCAAAGCAATTTAAAAGCAGGAAAATGAAATATGTCAAACCATAGGGAAATCTGAGTGTAACAGAATTGCAGGCATGATGAAATTATATTCTTTATAATGCAGTGCTCTCAAGTCAAGAGGTATTAAAAACTTCCAGATGGTAGATATGTGTAAAAGAACGAAAAAGTGTGCCACGTTAAGTATGTATATATATCCCCCCCCCCCTCTACAGCTTGTTGTAGTAGTGATTGTCTGGTAAATTTCAGTGCTCACCAGTATACAGTCCAGGAGTACTTTCATGGTCTTTTGTACGTGAAAAATTTACATCATGTTGGTTGCTTTTGTAACAGTAATTAGAAAAAAATCATCATGGCTGTGTGTTAAACAGCTGAGAATGCCCATGTTTTACTCAGTGACGTATTTGTGTGGCTGCTGTTGAATTGATCTTTATGTGTGTTTACATTGTTACTTATATTCAACACAAACTGTGATGAATGAGTTAACTGATTTGGTTGTGTACCATCAATTTCTGGTTTATATATATATATTTTTTAATCACTTCCATCATGTGATGAAATAGTTTTTGGACTGACCATGACATGATACTGTTGCTGCTGGCACAAAATTCTTTCCTTATGTTTATGTATACTAGAGTCTTCTGAGTCACATACTGCTTGGAATAAGTCTGTAGCACATGTGATTGTTGACTTATGTCTTGTCGAGAGCTAGTGTGTGCTCCATATGTGATTTTGGCATACTTATAAAATGACAGACATGGAAGAACTGCATGTTTTGGAAATGGGCAAAATTTAGTAGCACTGTATATGAAGTGAATACCTACACTTGTTGCCAACATGTAATGCGCAAGTCTGTCATGGTGAGCATGGAGGACATTGCTGGGTGGTAATGGTGGTGGTGGTGGGGTGGGGGGAGTTACATACTCATCCATTTGTACTGTAATTTCATTCTGACATGGGAGGACATAAATGTTAAAGCAGAATTTAATCACACTTTTAATGTTGACCATTTTAATTATACTTATCAAGTATAAGAAGCTGTCATTCGAATATGTCTGTGACTAAATAATGCAGCTTAGCTTCAAAATTCCTGCACAGTTATAAACTGGTCAGACTTTGTTGTTCAGTATGTTGAATGATTGCAGATGTTGCAATTCTATATGCCTGTATTGATCACTGTGAGACACATAAATGTCTGTTGTATAAAGTGAAACCTTCTTAAGACAACCCCAGTAAAGAATTTTTCCTGCCTGTGATGTTCAGACAACTTAGTAACTAACTTTTACCATAACATTAATATGTATGTATGTATGTATGCTGCCCTTTTGTATGTTTCCCACTTAATGGGATTTCTTGTCTAAGAAGTCTGAGAAGTTAATGATACAGTGAATTTTGGTCCTCAAATACATCTTTTGCATCAAAATCTTAAAGAAACAGTTATCCAAAGTTGCTGTTTGTTCAGTTTGTCCCCAACATGCAGTGATGAAATAACACCTTCAGTTCATAAACGTTAATCTTCAACTAGAAAAATGATCCACAACCTTAAAGTTGGTTTCCTCCACAGATCAGAGATAAGGGAAATAATTCGGTGTTAATCTGTTCAAACTATGGTGGGACGTAACATCACATTCCAACTGAGCTGTCGTCTGTTACCACACATGCATTTCATGGAACGTGTGTAATGAGTCATGTAAAAAGTATTAATTTAAAATTGAGTATGTGTGTACAATTTTTATCCTGTAGGGCTATTAATTATTGAACACGTGATGTGCTGGGCTGCTGCATTAAAAACTGGTGTGAGACATAAGATGCTGTTATTTGAAGAAAATGTGCACTTTATAAAGATCGGTTGCTGCCTAAAATGTTGCTCCCAGAAATATTGCCAGAGTACTTGGCATTTTTGTGTCAAATTGAGATACAAGACACAGTACTATGAGTGGACAGCTGCATGCATACAGTGAAAACATCAAAATATAGTAAGGTGGAATTGGCTAGTTATGGAATAGTTCTTGAAAAAACTGGCTGTTCGTCTGCTGGCTGTGCTTGTAAAATTTATGCATTGTCTTCAAGAATGACATGCCAAATTTGTTCAATTTTTCCAGAAAGTCTTATGAGGGTTTCCCTGTATATTAACAACTTGTAGCAATATATACGTTACCAGAAATGAGCCCTCGGATGCCTCCATCGACTGACAAGGTACTCTGGGTGTCAATCCGAGGGCTGGCACTAGTTTCGCCCTCAATCCTTTGAGCGATCGAACTCTGATTTGCGGCGGCCTTGTGGTAAATGGTCAGTATTAACAATGCATAAGACACAAGAAATTTACCAAGTGAAATTATTATTAACTTTGACAGAGAATAAGATAAGCAAAAGGCAATTACCAATATAATGCAAAGAATAGTAACATTGAAAACAAGCATGAACTTCGTGCTGCACTGATCGTAACGCATGTAACAAATATAATTATACATGAATCATTGACTCGGCATCAGTCTGCCACTGGGAACAGCTTACAATAAATAAGAGAACAGTACAATTATAACGGTACAAACGACACTCCGGCAGACACACTACAGAATACTTTACATTCGCCAGTCAAAACACACATATGTAACAAAGAACACGATCGACCAGCTTCAGCAGCCAGCATACCAAACATGACGTACACAAAATCCAGTACGAACGGCAAGACATTGCTTTACGAATTACAGACATATAACGTAACCAAAACTTTCGTATGTGAAGAAGATAAAAATCTTTGCCCTGCATATTTATAGTGGTTTGTGATGTAGGAATTTGGGTTGGAATTGTTATCACAAGCTTTTGGTTTTTATTTCTATAGTTTTGTGACCTCATACATTAACAGGGAACAGACTGTATACAATTTACCCCATAGTCTCTCAAAATTGAATTTCCCTATAAATACATGAATCAAATGATATAGGGGAACTATGGAATCCAGAGGTAGGGGCAAGTATACATATAACATAATGTACCTTACTCATTGGGTGAATTGTCAGCTTATCAGTGTTCCCATTTCACATACAAACACACTGAAAGTGTGATGTGTGTTATATATTTATGAAATGGTGTGGTAGTTTTGTGGTCACTAATCATGAAATAAAATGGTATCTCATTGGCCACAGTACCACATAAGGGCCCCGTTAATGTGGCCATCCTCAGTCAGATCTATAATTTTGAAGTAAAAGATTACAACGTTATTTCAAATACTGTTCCATTTCAGGCTGAAATAATAGAGAGATGTTCCTATGGCAAGCAGGTAACCAACAAATTGTTGAAGGATGTAAGGAAGGGGGAAAAGTTAAATGAGCCAGTGATTGAGTGTACACAACAGTGACATAAAAAAATCTGCAGATGTGTCATGGCACAGGTGAACAATAAACAGTAACCATTAGAAGATACGAACCTTTCATGAGCTGCATTATGTAACCAGCTGCTACTGTCTGTCTTATGCAGGGATGTGACAGAAGTTGTGTTCCCAACACTCATGTGTCCAGTCCCCAAGTCTGATGATGAAATCATGGGTGGATCCCCCGTAAAGCGGTTCCGCTATTCAGACCACTACCCATCGCCATTAGGAAGTGGAATTGCATCGTCTCGCAAGTAAGTCATTGTAGTTAAAGCAGGGTACTAGAATGATGTACATTACTATTTCTGTCCTCTCTCTTTCTCTCTCTCTTTCTCTCCCTCCAAGGGTATGAAGGAACAAAAGAAGTTTGGATATTGACTGACTGGCATTGTTTAATTTTTAGGTATAGGCTGTTGTTGTTTTCCCAAAACTTGGATAAATGTAATTACAAACCTAGATGTCACAGTATGTATTGTTGTAGTATTTATATCTGTAAGTGCAAGACATTTGAATATGAAGTGTCGCAGTGCCTTCTGAGGCTTTGTTGCACGCATCAGTCTTTGTGCATCAGCTTTCATTCTGCAATGTAAATGTGCAGGTCTCTTAGTATGAATAACTAATTCAGAGTGTGTGAGTTGTGGTTGTGAAGCTTGGCAGTGTCAAAATTGAAAGAGAGTATTCCCTGGATACTGATACGGCTGGATACAGCAGCCAATTGATTGACACTGAAGTTGGAGCATCTGAAGGAAAATGGTCTTCATTTAGACTGAAATAGTGTACCATTTTATTTTTTTATTTCATTGAATATTTTATCTAACAGGAAATATGGCAGCAGATTTTTCAGAGGGTGTCAGTTCTTCTGTTAAACATTCCTCCAGTGTGCCCTATTATATTGTCATTGCCCTACTGTATACTGTTTTTTTTTTGTTAGGAACTAAAATCTGACATGAACTGCCAGAACGTATACCACGGGCATTGATAGAATTAACAACAGACTTTTCATTCACTTTTTGAACTCTTTTGGTGATGTGACTTGTGAGCTCTAGGAAGATGGGAGAAAACATATTTCAAATCATCTTAACTGTGACTTCTAGGACTTGAATAATATTAATTTGAATATTGCTTTAAAATGTGACAGTTTGTGAGTGCAGATACACAATTTTGGAAAGACAGTATGAAAATCACATTTCTTAATTCAGTATTTTGTGTCAGATTACATTTATGTTACATAATTATGTCTGTTTCTTTCCTTTATGTTTGATTGTAGAATTACTTAATGCGATTTTGGAAGATGCAATCAAACATTTGACTTGGGTCTGGTTCAGAAATTTACAGAAAAGCCTGTACTGTTAGAGTAAATTGCACATGGTAATATACTGCTCCTGTGATAGAACAAATTGAATGGTGGACTGATTGAAGTCTTGTTGGCAGGAGGCTGGATCGGTTCTCCAATGTGGATGCACTATCTCTGCTCCAGACACCTCATGTCCGTAGGAGAGTGACCTTCTCAGCATCTCGCCTTCAGGAGCAGCAAAACGTTTCCTCTTCTGCAGCCACTATGTTCACACCACAGTCAATTCTCAAGGTCCCTGTCAAACTGTGCCATTGTTTTGGTTCCATTGTACCATGTCTCATTGTTACACTTAAAATACAGATTGGAGTATACCTACACAGTGCAACAAGAAAGTGCTGAAACTGAAATATACCAGTGCATATGGCAATATGTTTATTAATCATTGCCATTTAAAATAGTCCATGAGGGACTGAGTGCACTGACTGCAGCATTCATATTAACATTGGTAACACTTAGAAGACTAGTTATCGGTGACAGAATTCTATTGAATATTAAAGAATGTATCAAATTTAGCAACATGTCACTCTGAATTTTGACACTGGAAAGAGGAAAAAGTCTGGTTTACTGTCAGCTGTTTCCACAGAATGTTTGCGTTCATTTAGTTGCGTGAGTTATTCATCACATAAATTGAGGGGCACAAACTTTGAACAAATTCCTCTCATAACCAGTCTGTGGTAATTATGGACTGTCTAGATCCCTTGTTCAGGTGTAGTTCACTTTGCGTCATTCTGCGTACCATTCAGCTGCTAATCACTGTGTAAATTGTGTGCTTTGTCCACCTATTCTGTGTTGGGGATCATTTTCAGTCACCTACTTTGTGGGCCATCTTCCGCATCCTCTCTGCCCATCAGAAACAGGCCTTCAAAATGTTGGTGCTTGTGACAGAGCCTCATCCCCTAAAGTTGTTCATAACATTTCTTATGTTTCAGTGTGGTTATTTCCAAGTTTACACAAAATTCAGTGTTGATACATTATTCCAATTTGAGGTGACTAATGGCGCATTGAAATACAGTGGACAAAGAACATACAAAACCACAGCATGATACCATCCAGTCAGATCTTGCTGGAGTGGGAGGGCCACAGTTCATTGCATCACCAACAGCCTGTCATGAACCAGTATTTGTGGCACATATTTTTGTTCCAGTTCCATTACTTTCTTGTCACACAGTTTAGACTTCCTTCTATGTAACAAGTCAGCATTTTGTGACTTTGTGGCTTTATGTTTGCCACTGTGAAATGTCAGCATAATGAAAATCAGGTTAATGAAATTTTAAGTTAATGTTATTATGAGGTCTCCCCACAGAGAAATTTCAGATCCCTTATTTCCTGTAGTAAATGTCAGGAAATGGCAAAATTTATTATACATGGAGTTTAATTTTGTCATATGATTAAACACTTAAACATTTCACATTTCTTGCACTCTTAAATTTGACTTTTTGTATTGAAGAAGTGCTACAAAACAAGTGGTGTTGTGTGTCAGGTGCGGAAGGTGGTTCGTCACTCTGTTAGTTCGGACAATCTGTCACTGGCATCAGTCACAGGAACCTCAACCACACCTGAATTGCCAGTGGAGGAGGAAGAGGCTGTAGAGGAGAATATGCAAGGTAATTACAGTTCATTGTTTCTGTTATGTTTATATGAAGGCAATATTATGGAGTCACATATGAATGTCATAAATTATATAAATCTCCAGACGTAACAGTGTGGAAGTAGTAACACTTTCAGTTTCAAGTTTGTTGGCGCTGTTGTAGTATATATGGTGAGGTACTAGCAGGAGCGGTAATTTTTGTTAGTTTCAGATGAGGAAGTTCTACCAGGCAGGCAGATTCGCTTCAGTCTTCCATCAGGTGAACAGCAGGATAAAAACGCTACACTTGAAGACAGCCCGTTATGCCCAGTTACAAGGTAGGTGTTATGACTGCAATTTTTGTGAAACTTGAACATAGTGTGTCTGAGAGGGAACAGTGGTTTGTTCTAATAGACCTGAAACATGCCTTTTAGTGATCTGTGGGTAAAAACTTTAAGGGTTTATCACCTGTTTGTTTGACTGTAATGAGTGGCTACAAAACTGAATATTTTCATACATGCAAAATAGTTAATTTTTGGTTGTAAAATGTGTAGTGATTAAGTATTTGTGAATGCATGAGAACTCAAGTTACTCTGTATGCAAGAGGGCTAGGAACATGAAAGTTAGAAACAACCTTCATTGTTATCTCAAGCTACTTAAACTAGTACAAACAAATGTTGAAGACGAGCTAGGCAGAATTTTCTTGAGTTCATGTAAATGATAACTTTGTGTTTTGACAGTGTGTTAGATAATATTGTATTTTATTGCACAATTTATTTTTTTTTTTTTTTTTTAAACAATGGAACCTCCATCTTTATGGAAGCCATCCTGTTGTGTTTATTAGTAAATAAAGTATGCTGATTCAGTCTAACACAGTACAGGTTTATTATAATTCACATTGTTTTCTTTACATGTGTGCCACATGTTTTGCCCCGAGGATGGCCTAAGTACAGGCCAAAACATAAAGCACACATTAAAAGGCAATACATTGAATTATAATAAACCTGTGTTTTGTTGGACTGAATAAGCGTAGTTTATTTAATTGAACCCCCATTTTTTTATGTTCTTCAAGTTAGGTCTTTCTGGACCTCATCACAAATAAATTGCATACTCCTGCCATCCTTATCTTGAATTAACCATGAGCCCCAGTTGTTGATAACTTGTGAAAATACAGTACATGTGTTGCCCTGTCATGTTTTGAATCTTCTAGGTTATACTTGCAAATAGATGGAAAAAGGCCATCAGTGATAAAATTCCACTTGATCTACTCATTTTGATTTGTGTTTTTCTGTACCTTCTGAATTTAAATATTTGAATGAATACTTTGTAGTTTTATTGCATGACATAGCCATAATTTAATTTATAGGAAATCTCTTTTGTTTAGGTCTGCCAAAAAGGCGAGCATTCTAGGTGTTACACCTCGCAAGGCACTGACACGCAATCGTCATCACGAGTCTGTTAGGTTTGACAGTTCCATCTGTGAAAAGAAGATGGCCAGCAGTGAGATGTTACAAATAGCTGGCAATAAGAGTATTGGCCTGACGGATATGGAGCTGACATCTCTCATTTCTCCACTTCATAATCATGTATTGCAGGACCATGAGTCATGTCCTTCTCAAGCTGCAGGTACAGATAGGCTGTTCTGAACTGAAGCTGTAAGGACATGTTGTTGAGTTCATGTAATAAAATATACTTGGTTGGTTGCTGCTAATACCACAGGTTGTTGTTCATTAAAAGACTGTTGATATTTAATGTACATAGTGCACTGGGGAAATTTGTAATGCAACAAATTCTGTAACATGAACTATTGACCCTTTAATGCTGAATAATGCGTGTGCTGTGTCACGAAGTGCAGGGTTTGGCATATGTGTCAGCATATGTGTATGGATATGTTGGGATTTTTTTTCCTTCTGCTTTTCTTCATTTTTTAAGAGTATGCATGAAAAGACTGAATCATGTAATTTAAATCCAGTGTTTTGCAGATTCCACAGGTAATTTATTTCTGGCACAGAAGGTTTAATATTTAACGTCACTGTTTGCAAACAGTTGTAACATGTACCTTGCAAGCTTTGTAATATTCAAAGATGGCACTAAATACATCATAAAGGAAGCTTTTATTTATGTTTACAGTATAAGTAAAAATGTTGGTATGTGATAATGGTGGTACTAAAAGCACATGTAATTGTATGGGGCACTGGACTCATTTTTATTTACATTGTTTTATTTTATTTTGTATTTTTTTAATTGCAGATTCTGCATTAGTGGCAAACCAGCCTATAGAAGCCCCGAGAATTCAGCAGCAAGACACACAAGATAGTTCAAAGTCAGAAGTGTGTGTACCGGACAGTGAGTCTGTAAACATGGAGGATGATATGGATGTGTTTCACAGCCTGGAGAACAGTGGGAACACTGTTGACAGTGTTAATCATACAATAGCGGATAGTGCAGATGTTCACATTGAGTCTCCTCTTAAGAAGCAACAAGTTGGTAACTCTGACAAGCAAAATGAGGAAGTTATTGCAACACAGGTTAACTCTACAGGTGTAGAGGAAAAATTTGTGTTGCATTCCACAACTTGGAAACTAGAAAGTAACCTTCAGAATTCTGTTAATGATAAACAGATAGGAGCACCAGATGCTGTTGAAACGGGGCATGGAGTGGAGGAGCAGAGCATGGACATGGAAGTCACAGAAAGTGTTGTACAGGAACAGAATGAAGAAATTGAACAGTGTGTTGACATTCCTGAAGCAGATATGAAAAAGAAAGAAAAGGCAATTACTGTAACCTCTGAAGACGGTAAGAATTTTAATGTCTGAAAATTTCATGCTACTGTGACAGAATGCCACAAGTCTGACAGCTGTAAACCATCAGGTGGTTTACATGTACTTAATCCCTTATAACATATATAATGACCCTGTCAATGGCCCTCTTTTCAACTTCCAGCTATTATGAATAGCTGTAACATTTACTGTCTTGTGCAGCCATATGCTGGTCTCTAATATGCAGAGATAAATGGTCTGGCATGTCATATCCTGCTCTGTCTGTGTTTAATTGGTAGCAGTTAATGTGTCAACACTAAGGCATAAAATTCAGGCCATCGCAAGGTACATCTGGGATGAAAGAATGCTTTATTTTTGTTTCCTTGTTATGCATCCAGAAGATTACTAACTTCGAGGATGTGATGCCTTGCAGTTTGGTAGAAATTCAACAACATTTCAACATAACCTGCCACCACCATATTCAGAATAGAATGTGGAGGCATGAGGTTTCTCTGAAATTGTAAATGTCTACCAGAGCACATGTTGCCACTTCCTAGATAATGATAATTTTAATGGACTGATCGTGAGAACATGTTGATCTCTGGATTCCAATTTAGGGTTTTTTTCTTTTTTAATCATTCTGACATGCCTGTTTGCAAGAGGTGGTTAACAGTGTGGTTTCAAGCCCGTTTCTGTGTTCAACTCTCCGCAGTTTTTGTTCCTTACATTGTGGTATGGTCTTTTACTAGAAACAGAAGGGCTAGCTGTAGTATCATTCAGGTCACTCTTAAGATGAAAATTGTTAAGTTAGCATGAGCACTTCAGACCATTACAAGACAATGTGTGTGTTCAAAATGCCAGTATGAATATAATGTGTACCTTCGATTTTTTTGTGTTTACAATTTCCTGTATTGGCCATTTGTTTTTTCATGCAGAAATGTTAAGCTAAAATTATCTGTATGTAAAGTAGGAAGTACAGGGCTATTCGTATATTCATAGTTAACTTTTGTGTTCAGGTGAGTGCAAGAATGAATTTTTACCTAATTCGGAAGAGATTGTGGAGGAAGATAAGAAAGCAGTTGGCATCCTATTAGACACCACAGCTTACAGTGGATCTTCATTTGAGGTATCTGTGGATGCAGAACAAGAGGAGGAGGCAGTGGTTGCCAATATTACTATTAGTTCATTTGATGCAGATGTTGGTGTACTGGATGTCAATGAAGGTAAAGTTGTGAATATTCAGAAAAGTATTCCAGTGAAGTAAAAGATACTTTGAGGATTATTTTGAAACTGCATGTGTGCATCTGTGTGTGTGCACGCACGTGCATGTGCTTACAAGATGTATATTTAACTTTCAGTGTGATTTCAGTATCTAATGGACTGTTATGTGAAACTTTTGTTGGCATAGTTCATAAGCATAACATCACTTCTGCAGGAAAGACGTTAACAATCAAGCATGTTGTTGGTGGATTTTTTTTAAGGTTATGGCTGGTAAAATGAGTGTAGGTGGGATCAGCACTGAAGGATATTATGCACAGAGTGGATCACTAAAATGTGTTGTTATCACTTTGTAGTTTTTGCGAAGCTTGCCATTTTGAATGAAGCATCTGAAAGAAAATAGTTTTCATACTTTCTTTATTGAACATTGTACACAACAGTATAACTCAGCCAGGCAGAAGACGTAGCTGTGGCCATGTTCTCATCCTGATTACCATTTGAATTTAAGCCAACATTCTAAAAGCATTCCAGGTGTTAAAGTAAGAATGTGGTATTTATTTTCCACCTTTAAATTTAAAATATATTAAAACATTGTTTAACACTGAATGTTTCAGACCTTTTGTGTTCGTGTCTCCTTTATGTTTCAAGCGGCCATTTGCTTATAATTCATTCATTCCATTGGCATGCGCAGAATGCGATGATTCCTTGCCATTCTCAGGAGTTTCTTCCATTCCTCTCTGTTATGTACTTTTTCCTGCCACCCTTCTCTATCAACTATTCTTCCATCCTCTCTCACCTCATCTTGCCATCTATTTCTTGGTCTACCTCTCAATCTTGTTGTTCCCAAATTCATATATAATACCCTTTTGGAAGTTCTGTTTTCTTCCATCCTCTGTACATGCCAAACCAACGTAATCTATATAATTGCTGTATTTTATATGTTTTGTGGCTTAGTTGTACTGTCTGTCATTTTATCCGCTGAACATGAAGTAACATTTCATACAACTAAAGTACTTCATTGACATAACAGGTTCAGACGCTGGATTGTCCAGTCTGCCAGGATCAAGGTTTGAGAAACTGCCAGCCCTGTTCATTGAGTCTGTTACTGGGAATGTAGATACTTTTGAGAGCTCCAAGGATGACCAGAAGGAGTACCAAACCCTTCAGCCAGTGGTCACAGAATCTGAATATGTGCTGGACAAGAAGGAAGAATCTGCTGCTAGTGAAAATGATGTAACAAATGAATCTGATGAGTTCTGTGATGGTTTTGTCATGGGGAACAAAGAACACAAAGTGGCCACTGACAGTTCCATAGAGGACAGTGAATTAGGTGAAGTAAATTTTTTTAGCAGGGTTATGTGCTTAATGTTATATGGTGGAAGTGATGTATGAGGATAATATTATTTTAAAGGTAGAAATATTTGAAGGTATTACCGTGGTACTTTTATGAAGTATTAAGGAACCCACTTGTTGGGTAATGTAAGTGTGTATTTAAGTTAAGTAGTAACATATGTTAACATATTGATTTCTGGTGCTCATGAATATTTGTGTGCTTTCATTACACTTAACATTCCTATGTTTGGAGTTACCAAACTATTTACTGACATTTACCATCATTGGGGTTTTTTTTTTTTTTATCCCCACACAATTTGTAGTTTAACTTGTAAGCAGTTCCAGTACATATGGTCATACATGTTCTTTGTACTGGTAAAATGGGCAAAGGTGATTTCATCAAAGTTTTGATAAATGAATACACTAATCTGAAGCCCTTTGTAATGTTTCATAACATGGCTATTATGGGGAGGATTTCTTAGGGTCTTGCCCAAGCCCCAAGCTGGAGGATGGATTGGCATGGACAGGATTTATTTGGCTTACAACATGGGCCAAGTAGAGGGCTTGTGATCATGGTACAAAACTTGGGGAATTTTATGAGTAACTGAGGTGCTGTAACTGGACTGTTATTCATGAAATTACATAATTATATCCAAAAGTTCACAAAAGTTTGGCTCCATCTCCATACCAAAAGAAGTGCTTGAGAGAAGGTATGTATGGAAATCCTGCCAAGAACTTCCTGTTCTGTTCTAATGTAAACACTGGCTTTGCAGAGGAAGGAGAAATTGTGAGACCTAAGATACATTCATTTGATGTTGAAGAAGATGAGGAGGACATTGAGGAAGAAGAAGAAGAAGAAGAAGATATTGAGGAAGAAGATGATGAAGAAGAAGACATTGAGGAAGAGGAAGAGGAGGATGAAGATTTGGAAGCTGAAGAGGTACTGTTGTTACATTGTTGTTCTGCAGTTTCCGATAGGTAAATATAAAACATGCACAGAAACTCTTTGCCAATAGAGGTCCTTGTTGTGACTCTTCAGTTCTTCTTTCTTAGGTAGGCCATTGTTTCTCGGCCATTGGGCCCTGCCTATTATGCTTTGTGAAGGAATTTTAAGTAGGCCACAAACAGGTTTAAGACAGTCATCAAGATAAGATAGATATTGCCTGACTTCCTGCATATGTATTTCTAGATAGTGCATATGGTTCTGAAATTTCATGACAGTAGTAAATAATAACAACTACTACTACTACCACCACCACAGCCACCAGTGTAATGTAGGTTTTCTGTTTTTACGTTGCCCTTTCTGTGCCACTCTTTTTATAAATAAGTTTTTGTGTCATTCCATTGTCACTGTCGTGTATGTTGTGCTAATGCTCATGTTGCCCACTAGGATTTTGACATAGCACTTTAACAAACAAGAACAGTATTTGAACTTTGATCATTGTCTGATGAAAATATAAGTCTAAAAAAGACATTTTGGTCACTAGCTCTTTCTCCAAAATGTCATGTCAAAAGGTGTTGTATTTTTAATCAATGGACATCATTGAAGTGCTGATGTAAAATAAAGTACACACAACTGCTTGAACCAGACTCTAATACTTGGAGAGCCACTTTCTAACTCTGCTTCTTTATCCTGGAGTTAATAAGGAGAAATAATTGCTTATTCTCTTTCTCTCTGGCTGTTGGTGAAAGGAGATATGTTTATACCAAATGGTGTTAGCTGAAACTCTGTGTAAAATAACAAATTGTTATACCAGATGCATACTGGACTGATTCTCAGATCCAAGAATCATTAGTAGACTGTGATACATGGGTAACAGCTTCTGCTCTTTAAATAATTCCAAGGACCACCTTCCTTTTTTAAAAAACAAGGCTGCTGGTGTACATAATCCAAGTTCAGGAACTGTGGTTTATCTTGGTTTTACCCCACAATAATTAAGTCCATCCTTAGAGTTCCTCTCAGCTTTAGAACCTGAACCACCATGTACTTATGTCAGTGGATAAAAACATTGCAGAGGAATATGCTGCATCTATCTGCACAGTCAAAGTGATGGGGTGCTAATGTGATAGGTTATATAGGCAGACTGTGAAGAAGGTCCAAAGTGAGATGGCATCGATATAGAATCATGTCTGGGTCAGTGTGAATAATAAACATGAACGTGAGGAAAGAGAAAGCACCATTTAAGGTCCACAAGATGTATGTCACTTGAAGAACTTAAAGTAGAATTGAAAAGTCCTTGAATTTTAGTTATAGTAACAATTTTTTGAATTTCGTGTTGGTTGAAAATATGTCAGATATTTCTTTCCCACTGTTTGCATATTCTATGCAATTGACAAATGTTCCTCAGTGAAGGGTACACCAATATCTCCCCTGCCTTAAATAACCTCAATATCAATCCATTCCTCTTGGGTATAAGCAGGGTGTTCTGAGTTTGGAATTTTTACAGTTTTTTCATTGTACACAGGAGGATCTGGTTGAGGGAAAAGAATTTGAACGAGTAGTTCAGCACCCAAAATCAGTCATGGCCAAGAAGCCCGTCAGTGATGATGAGGGAAGCATTATCATCCTAGACTCTGACTCAGATGAGGGAAGGGTAAGTACCTAACCCAGGGAAACTCCTTACAAAATGTAACATGGGCCATTATCTCTCTAGTTTCTTTATCGGTATACTGGCTGGTTCCTTCCTGTTATCAGTTTTGCACATAACTATGTATAACACAAGTATTTGAGTGACTGATTGCCTGTTTGTTTTCGAGGTTGAACCAAGTAAGCAGAAGTCCATAGAAGCCAAACACAGAGCTGGGGACTTATCCAGTCCAGATGACAGTGAATCAGAAGATGAAGAAGTTTTCATGGAAGAGGAAGAAGAAGAA
>Ga0123352_10001319_pt1 | contig 32584 bp, 19 predicted proteins | sample TergutLab28metaG_FD_89700 | JGI IMG/M metagenome (GOLD analysis project Ga0123352, IMG submission 89700) | Labiotermes labralis P1 segment gut microbial communities from Petit-Saut dam, French Guiana - Lab288 P1 | ecosystem: Host-associated > Arthropoda: Insects > Digestive system > Gut ...
CAGTCCATATACCCACATCCTGCCTCCTGGAGATCCATCCTAATATTATCCACCCATCTACGCCTAGGTCTCCCCAGTGGTCTCCTTCCCTCCGGTTTCCCCAGCAAGACCCTATACACTCCCTCTCCTCACCCATACGCACCACATGCCCAGCCCATCTCATTCTTCTCGATTTTATCACCCACACCACTAGATGCACTAATTTCTCAAATTTATTTTTAGAATAAAACTCTACATGTTTCGGACAGTTCCTCTGTCCATCATCAGGAGTTTTTCACTGTACACGCAGCAATGGTATACGTCATACAGGTTTGCTGACAGCTTGCAAGCTGTCAGCAAACATCTATGACTTATACCATTGCAATGCCTACAGTGAAAAACTCCTGATGATGGACAGAGGAACTGTCCGAAACATGTGGGGTTTTATTCTAAAAATAAATGTGAGAAATTAGCGCATCTAGTTGGTTTTATTATAAGAGTTTATCACAATACACGGTCACCTGAACATCAAATTCATATCGCGATATGTTCAATTGTGCATTCTTTAAAAAACTTGGAATTGTATTAAAGTTGTTTCTTGGCCATGATGTGCTTACGTACCATGACGATGTGAGGTTTACTTGCACCCAGGTCCAAAACTTTGGTGGGCGGGTGTGCAGATTGCGTAGACAGATATTGTCTTCAGCAGCCAACATGTACCTTTAAAAAATGGCAAATTATTTTAAATTAATATATTCAATACTTAATCGCCTTCATTAGCAAAGTTTATGTAACATAATCATTGTGAAACCTAGATTCAATCGCAAAGGGTGTCATGTGGGATTTGTGAAGGATAAAGTAACACCGGCACAGGTTTTGCTCCAAGTATTTCGGCTTTATCACGTCAGTTGTCATTGTACAGTTCCTTAGTGATTGTATGTATCTTCCATCGCCCTTAATATTGACAGCTCTGATAAAAAAAATTCCACAAAAACGAACACATTAACATTTCCACTTGTCTGTGACTCGTGTGAAATTTAAGAGGGGGGGGGGGAAATTGTGGTTGTTTCAGTTACTAATAAGACACGTGTAAGCACGTGCAGTGCCGAACCATATACCAGATATACAAATACAGCCTGCAGAGCATTGGTTTAGGTTCTAAACTGAGGCAGCTGAATGTCAGAGAGATTCTATTGCAACCTTAGCCCTTTGAAGGCCGTATCTGATTTGCGTTAAATATATATATATATATATATATATTAAGTTCGTACCACACAGAGAACACTTTACGGTCCCACCAGTAAGACCAGTGTGTGAGTGTTTTATAGGAGAGCAGTGGCTGCTAATTGTAACAATAATACGGAACACAGAAATGCAATATGCACGCAGATTTCATCTTCTTTGTCTTGGCCGTGTTAGTCATACAATAACCACTAAGCAGCCTCTTTGTCTTGGCCGTGTTATTCATACAATAACCACTAAGCAGCCCAAGTGTTAATCATGATTTTCCCCTACAGTGAGAAACCACAGAAACCAGCAGACGAAGTTATATTACTTGAATCATTACGTCTGATATTTTTGTCTTACGTTAAACGTATTTTCCTGCTACCGTAATTTAATATTCGGAGTTTGTTCTGTGTTCTTTCTTTTGAATTTTTAGTCACATGTGTCTTTCCCACAAATAAACGCTCAATAAACAAAGGATTATGTTTTACTCTACTTTCTAACAGATAAGAAATGGTGCATGAGTTGTGTGCAATGCCAAATCTTGCCTTACCACACTGCCATACTCTACTGTACTACCACTAAGTACGATACTGTACCAAAATCGATATCAACTTGGCTGCAGGAGAAGAAATCGGGAGGGGAAGGAAATGGCCGATTATAGAAGCATTACGTCCGTGCTGCTAGTCATATCTACAAACGTATTCTCCAGACCACAAATAAAAGAGTTGGGTGAACGTTTAAATTAAGTATCCAGAGGCTTATAGCTATGTGTGTTGAATTTACTAAACACATGTATTTGTTTTTAAATAATCCTTGGCCGTGCATTGAGCAATTAGCTGTGGTAACGAAACCAACACATGCACATAAATGTACGCAAGTATCTTATATTATGAACGTAATATGCGTGTTACATGTTTCGGCTATTCTTGTGGCCATTCTCAGAGAGGCGCATCACAAAGGCTGGATGTATCGAGATATAGTTTGTGAACTGATGTACAGGATGGCCACGAGAATAGCCCAAACATGTAGGACAGTACTGTGTTTATAATATAAGATGCTGTCATGCATTTATGTGTGTTTGTTGGTTTCATTTCCATATTTACTAGGATTCATATTTGACTTAAATTTCATAGTAAAAGATTTATTATTATTATTATTATCATCATCATCACCTTTATATGGGGTATTTATACTTAAAATCCTGAGACAAACTATATCCCTAGGGAATACAGTGTTGCATCTGTTTTGTTATTACTATTCATGGTGCTTATATCGTTTCAGTGTTGAATATATTGTATTTTTACAATAGTACTTTCATTATTATTATTATTATTATAGCTAAAGTGTTAGAGTTGTTAATTAATTATTATGGGTTTTACCATAGTAATTACGAATTCTGTCAGCAGTTTTTTCGAATAATGAAATGTTCGAATACTGTGGTTTATTCTAAGCACTGTGCAGCGTGTCGATGGATGCTGTTGGAGATGTCATAGTTCAGGTTTAGAAGTATCAAAATGTCGTGTAGGATCTTCGGCTCCCACCATTTTATTACAGGAATTTTGGTACTATAGTCTGTCAGGTCTTACATATGCCATTCCTGTGTGAATCCGTGTGATAATCTGATAAGCTTCAGGGTGTGATTTTTATGAATCGTGTCAGTATTCCCGGTATGAAATCCGCGCTCTTCTGGGTTATTACGCAGCATAGAGTGGTAGTTCCTTACTGGCATTTCGGGAAAACTCATCGTCCCCTTGTTTGAACTGCTTGACTCTTGAAGATGGTTGAAATTCTTGACCTTTGAAAATGGGACCCAAAGGTCGTCCCGAAACGTCGGTACGGAATTACCACTCTACGCTACGCTGCGTAAAATCACAGAAGAGCGCAGATCTCATCTACATCGCGGCGGAAGCCTAAAATCACACATGTATCATTCATGTATGTGTTTTTTTTCTGTTGTCGGCTAATATGTTGTCAGGTCTGTTGTGGTGTATTCCTTAACCAGCTATCAAGAGGGTTGTCAGATGGTTTAAAAAAATACCGGACACACTGCACAAATATCTGTTGACAAGTTCAAATTTCACCCTAAAACAGGCCATGAAAGTCAAGAGGGGGAGTAGAAATGTAGCTGTAATCTTTCTTTCACTTCGGCGCTAGATGTGGGTAGGTGGTCAGCTCTAGGCCCCAGCCGCTTTACCCCCAGGAAAGAGGCCCGGTACCTATTGTACTGAATGGTAGCAGAAAATAAATACCATACTGTGAAGGTATTTGAGGGGTTGGAGGTATAGCTCCACACGTTCTTAACCTCGACGTTAGATGAAAGCGACCGGTTGGCTCACCCCCGGGGAAAGGACCCCCTTTACTTACTTAAGAGGAGGTAGGTTGGCACCGAGAGCCTGTGATTAGGGGGAAAGAAGGACTCTTAATCCTGCCAGCAATTGAACCACGATTTGTTGGTCATTCAGGGTGTAGCCTAGTCACTATACCGACTGAGCTATCCCAGTTATATGTGCCTATATCTTATATTGTATACATGTAATCTTTTGATGTGTGGTTTTCTAAAGAAACATTGTTCATTGAAATTCATGGAAAGACAAGGCAGCACAGGACTTATGTTTGTCCCTTGGTGTATTTAATCACATTTTTCTATGTGTCTGTTATGTAGCGTCACATAGTAATTTTATAGGACCTGTGCTTGTTCTTTTGTGTAATTAATCACATTTGTCTATGCATCTGTTACGTAGCATCACATGACAATGATACGAAAGATTGGGAAGGAAACGGTCGTGATCACCCTCAAGGCCTAGCCCATCATTTTTACCTGGAGGATGTAGGAGAGCTGCGAAAACTTTGCTGTCATGCTTAGTAAAGAAACGTTTCTAGATTACGTTATGGCCAAAAATGTAGGTTGATATGAATAAAAACGCGTTTTTAAACATGTCACAAAGAAAATAAATCGCTGTATAAGTGTAAATCGTCGCTCTCCGAGAGGTGATTCTGGGGACCCACGCAAAGCTCAGGACTTCGGGTGTCCCTTGTTAATGAACTGGCTCATACCACATCATCCCAGCCACCACCAACCCTGAGCATGCTAGGTACACATGAATTTATTGCTAGCTGCATGCCAACGTGACAATGAAGTACGAAATTAAAATTTCTAAATTTCGAGAAAATAAATCACTTACCTACGACAGTTTCGTCCTTTATTTAAATTGCTCAATAAAAAATTCTATATATTTATTTGATGTATTGTTGTGATTGACATGAAGGTTATAGAACGAAATAATATATGTATTTATTTTAAGGTTCTTATAAACAGAGGCTCGAGATCCTAGAGCTACCGACGTCCCTCACGCCACTATAGCAACATTTCTGTTAACCATTTATTTAATCAGAATGTATTGTTAAAGCAGATACATACAAATAAATTGATTAACCAAGTTTTATAATGTAATTACTCAGTTAAAATTCGAAATAACTGGCTTCCAATAAATATAGTGCCCTGGAACAACTTTTTCAATTGTATTTAAACGTGCGTTTTCAGAAATGCACACGTTTTAAACGATTTTTCTTAAGCTTCCTTAGAAATGATCGTCTTGGAGGGGTACTGTTTTCATACTTTCCGCGCGCAAACAGGGAGAACCGGAAGCGAACTACTAATCCCGCTTTCAGCTTGTTGATTGATCTTTTGTTGCTTTGAGAATGGGAACAGGTATGATTTATGACACAGATTTTGTACTTATTTAACTGCACAAACAGCGTAATTGCTGCATATACCTAGTTAGAAATGCTTTCAGTGTACCTCGTGTAAGAACGCTGGCTGTAGCCTGCACATGATGTATTAGCATGTTAAATTCAGCGTGTGTTTCATGACGGCGATGGTGGTTAGGCCTATCGGGCATCAATCGGGTTGGCAGGCTAGGCAGAGCAGCCGTGCGCAAAAGCGCGGAGACTGTAGGGGTGACTAGTTTGTGCTGTATTCCTAAAATCAGGTGGGAATAACGACTTAACAATCTCTTAACATCATTCTGTTAGTGTGTGGTATACCGAAGCGTTGTTCTTGTTTACTTTTAGAGCAACTCGATGCAATTGATGTTCGTGAATATGGCCGCTTTTTTTTGTGCGCTTTGAAGTTTTCTTTGCAGCCATGATGGCTAAGTGAACCTACCGGGTCATAAGCTAGTAGGCGTCGTACTTGGAAGGTCGTGACGTGAGAGAAGGTCGGTGTGTTGCGATATCGGCGTATTTTTAAGTGGTGTAAATGAATAGTAGTGTTTGTTCCATTCATTGTCCGCATTTTTTAAGGTTGTGAACTGTATGTAGTTGTTTTTTCAAAATGTTTTACTTTTATTACTTTACGTATGTTTGATTACCGCGAGAGATGAATGGCAGGTAGCAGTGTGTGGTAGAAAAAGCCCATAGCTTTTACGGAATGCTGTAAAATAAACAGTTATCAAAGATTTGGATCGAATTATTTAATTTATAATTGTTTTACTCGGCTGTGTATACATTCAGGTATTTTAGCAATGTGCTTATTGATGTTCAAGACATCGCGTATGATTGTTTCAGTTCAAGAATTAGTATTGTTGACCTGTTTATATTACCTGGTGTAAAGTTGTCTGTAAATGATTTTGAAAATATTTTAGTGTGTGTCTGGACTGAACTTGAAATTACGAGTATGTGAATAGGTTATGTATAGAAATACCTTGGCAATATTAAGGCTGTTTTTAAACCTTCCAAGCAATCGAGTAATTTTAAGTGTCCATGTGAATTCTTTCCCATTAGTTGCCTCAGTTTTAGTTCCTGTTGCTTTTCACGAATTACGCTTGGTCCGTGATATAGGTGTACATAAATTACACGAAATGCCGTGTTTTTCTAAGAGGAACCGATGGACGCGATTTTAGGTTAAGAAATTATGATTGTACAGTTGTGTGTCATGGCTTGCTGGGAATAGATGGATGTGATTTTAGGTTAAGAAATTATAAATTTGCAGTTGTGTGCCGTAGCTTGTTCTAGATAATCTTGTAAAATTATTAAATTATTCTAAGCCGTGCAGTAAAAGAAGGTTTGTGAGTTTGCGGATTTACTGTGCATTGCATTATATTAAAATCATGGAAGGTTTCATTTTTGTGACTGGATGTGTGTACAGTTATGTTGCGAACTGCATTTATCATTTGTCTTTCCTGTGTTATGTTTTAATTTTCAAGTTTATATCTCTGTGTGTGTGTGACAGCAGTGATACTGAAATAACATGTAAGGAAACTTCACTGCTTGGAAGTTGGGAAGGTTTTGCTATGTATGTGTATAACCTTGAATAAGCTTTGTCATGCCCATTACTGTAACGTCGTTTCATCTGAATATTACAGGGGCTGAGCCAGAGAAAGAAGAAACACTTGGGGGAAGAATGTCAAGTAATAGAACTGTGCAGTAACAGAAATATTGACCAGGAAATAAGAGAGCTACCTGACACAACTGTACAACACAGTGGTGGATGCCTGTAGAAGCAAGATTGTTACATCAGGACCCAATGCTTTGGTGAAGCTTTTGTTGGCCCAGATGGGAGAGGTGTCGGATACTGAACAGCAGTATAGTCTGCGCTGGAATGATTTCCATGCCAGTATCCTCTCGTCCTTCCGGCATCTGCGTGATGAGGAGGACTTTGTGGATGTCACATTGGCATGTGATGGTTGTTCCTTCACTGCACACAAAGTGGTCCTCTCTGCCTGCAGTCCGTACTTCCGAAGACTTCTCAAGGCAAATCCTTGCCAGCATCCTATTGTGATTTTGCGTGATGTCAAAGAGAAGGACATGGAATCTCTCCTGCGCTTTATGTACAATGGTGAAGTGCATATTGGCCAGGAGCAGCTGTCTGACTTCCTGAAAACCGCACAGATGCTGCAGGTTCGAGGGCTTGCTGATGTCCCCACCAAAGACAACCAAAAAATTCCATCTGTGAGTATATTTTTTGTATTATAAATCTAAGGAAAGGTCTGTGTAATTTGATGATAAGCATTCAGTATGGAGTCACTTAAAGGGAAGATTTTTAATACACACAGAAGGTTTTGAGTGTTTTTTTTAGTGGAATTAGTAAGAAAACTGAACTGTCAAGTGCAGTGATGTGTTATTTCAAGTGCAGTTTATTTGAGAGTTTCCCAAGAAATTGATTGTGTTGAGTAACAGATCATGATATTCTGCTGAAACACATCACCTGACAAATGCTTATAATTAATAGTACATGATGACTGCCACCATCAGAATAAGCTACAAAGACTTAAAACTATCTAACCTATACCTTCTTCATCATCAAGAAACATTTGCGGGTGGAATATCAAATTTCTGTTCAGTATTTTAAGCTTGATTTGGCAAATAGGTATTTAAACTGAAACAGAAGTCTGATTCTGTTCTCCATAACTGCCAGATTCATCATCATGGTTGTGGATAGTGAAAATTGGTAAATTATACTGGGAATTTAGAGTTATATTTTTTCAGTTGAAATGTTATACTGTTAGCTTTGAAGTGTTGATATTTTGTTGTGTTTGTAGGTGAAGTGAACTCTGCATCATGCCCACATCATAAAATTCATTATTCTCGTAGCAAATTGAAAATGTTTTGTGTCCAAAAATGGGCCCTAAATGATTTGGAGGTTTTCTTTTACTAAACAAACAAGAGTATATTGAGTGGAAGAAAATATATCGGAGCTCAGTAAATCTAAAAATTTGATAACCATTTTATTCTCGAGACCCAAGTCTGTGATATTTTCTGTATTGTATAAGATACTCTGACATTAATTTTCATTTGCAGAGTAATTTGTGTTACTGCTTTACACTTGAAATGCAGTAAAGTGTTTAAAAACGTCATACATGCTTGTAGCTTATGAGGTTATGTTTCTGGTTAAGACATTGTTTGTTATTGACATTTATTGTTCTCAGTGAGGATGGAAGAGTTTAAATATTTGGGAACAACTTTAACACATAAAATTCTATTCCAGAAGAAATTAAGAGCAGATTGAGGTTAGGAAATGCTTGCTATCATTCGGTGCAGAATCTTTTGTCTTCTAGGTTGCTATCCAAAAATTTAAAGATTAAGATATATAGAACTATAATTTTCCCGGTTGTTTTGTATGGGTGTGAAACTTGGTCGCTGACATTGCGGGAGGAAAGGAAGCAGAGGGTATTTGAGAACATGGTGTTGAGAATATTTGGACCTAGGAGGAACAAGGTAACGGGGGAATGGAGGTGATTGCATAACGAGGAGCTAAATGATCTGTGCTCCTCACCCAATATTGTGCAGGTGATAAAATCTATTAGAATGAGATGGGCTGGGCATGTGGCGCATATGGGTGTGGAGAGGGGGGTGTATAGGGTCTTGGTGGGGAAACCAGAGGGAAAGAGACCACTGGGGAGACCTAGGCGTAGATGGGTGGATAATATTAGGACGGATCTCCGGGAGGTGGGATGTGGGTATATGGACTGGATTGGGCTTGCCCAGGATAGGGACGGGTGGTGGAGGCTTGTGAGTGCGGTAATGAACCTTCGGGTTCCATAAAATGCGGGGAATTTCTTGACTAGCTGCAAACCAGTTAGCTTCTCAAGAAGGACTCTGCACCATGGAGTAAGTAAGTATTGTTCACAGTAGATTAGTTTTTACTTGAGCATTATGAGGAAATTAAATGCTTTGTACATTGTCACATTATTATTTTATGTTGAATGCTTCAACATAAATTTTTATCTTGTTAGATGTCTGTGATGATTGTGGTTAGAGGTCCACATACTAGTACTTGTAAAATGCACAAAGGGTAAGAGTGGTGGCAATGTGTGGCATTTATGTTCCTTGGCTTTATGCGTTGTTTGTAAGAAGCTTAGTGCAGTACACTTTATGTCCGTGTTTTCAGTTTCATTTTCAAATAGTATTTGCCCTTGCTAGGTATGGCATTGAAGTATAGGATGTCAGTTTCCCAAATGATGGGTTTTTTCATCTGTGTAAGTTGATCATTCATTGTGATGTTTGGGAGAAATGTGCAGGATATGATGGAGGCAGTGTATTCCTTCAAAAGATATGAACAAATGAAAACCTGAAAACTTTCAGATTTCGGTGTCACTGGTCATGTTCAAAAAGTCACTTATTTTAACAAGCTTATGATGTTTTACTCAGTAACTGTAGTACAGTAACAAGTTTAAAAAATATTTAATTGTAACTTTATTTGTCACACTGTTTTTATGAATTTCTTTCATAAATCTTCACTTCTGTTTGACAGGACGTGAGACCCTACAATATACAGTTTCATGATCTGCCCTCTTCATTTTTCTTTCAGAACACATTACACCGTCTTTTTCGAAACAGTGCTGATGTTTGTATTTCTAGTAAAAATTTTCACTTGGTTTTCTCTTGCTTCATCAGGCATTTGTCTCTCCTGCTTTGTTTCTCTTTGTTTGTTTCTGCATGTAGATTGAACCTATTCTCTACTAATTTTATGTGCTTGAGGTAGTGTGTATGATATCAGAATTTGGCAAAAATATCCAGTTCCCACAGAATAATGTTTGTTCGACACTTGACAGATTTGTGAAGGAAAATTACATCAGTATGATGATCCGCTGTGTACAGCGTGTGTCCTGAGAGAAATCCTTCCCTCAAAACTTCACAGTCCTCAAATTCACAGACATTGCTCAACTTGGTTCATAATAAGACCTGAATATTTGATCTGGGTTTTGCTCCGCTCTTGTCAGAGGCCCTTTGATTTCCGATGTGAAAAATAACATACAGCCTTCTATAATTTGCTTGGACATGGTTCTTGAAATAATATCAGGAAAGGATGAACATGATACCATTGCCAGCTTGAGACTGTGATGTTTGACAACCCATGTAGGCTCATATTTGTAATAGTGACAAATAAAAACCAAAATTCGTGTACTGTTAAATATGGCAACGTCTTACATGTTGACCAGCTATGACACTTGTCTTGCGTGGGTGATATTAGTAAAGCATAGAATGTTGAGTAGCAAACAAAATTTTTATTTCGGTGCCAAAGCAGAGAGAGCACTGGGGATGCATGAGCATATGTAGGAGGTAATATTAAAACTTACCCTCAAGATGTAGCATGTCTTGATGTTATGTGGACTGGATTAAATTGGCTGAGGACTCTGACCATTGGCAGGCTGTTGTAGACAGAGTACTGAAACTTTGGCTATAACAGAAGACCAGACAAGAGATGTGACAAAATTCTTGAATAATGATCATGGTACTTCCAGTTAGTCAATTGTTGTGTGTACCAAATTAGTGTTAATTTCCAATACTTATATTTATTATGGTTTTTTTATCTTCTATAGTAAGTGAATGTTCATATTGTGGTTTCTTGACAGTAAGTGAATGTTCATATTGTGATTTCTTGGGTTGTAATGCCCTGCAGTCTAGTATAAATGTGTACCAAAGTTTTAGAGGAACATACTGCCTCCATTTTCAAGATATTGTCATGCAGGTGGAAGGAGCAGGGTCCTGTGACCCTGGGGTTCACTGATCCATGGTACCAGGTCACACTGCTTTGGCAACTAAATTTTGTATAATCATGCTAATATTTGTGGGTCCTCCATACAAAACTTAGCTTCATGTCACCCTTCTGACACCTAGAATTTTGAAATGGTTGTGAGATTTTCTGAAAAATTTGTGCACTTCTGCCCTGAACCATCGGTACAAATCTGCAATATGCCAAGGTATCACATCCTAGAAATCTTATAATTGTAGTATTTTCGTTTGTATACTGAATGCAATGGTGTAGTCTTCATTAGCACTCTTGCTTTGTATGTTACAGGTTCTGTGTTTGAACCTCGGCTGTTGACCAGTTACCGTGATTTATTTTTAACCTTTTAAATACCTGTGTTACCAAAACATGAACACATGCAGGAAAACATCCCTAGTAATTAATTTTATGTAATTAGGCAACACGGAAATTTACTGCAATGTTAATACTTCTTGCATATTCTCTCTTTCGTTTTCCACAAAATGCCATTTATTTCATCATTTTATTATTTTCTGTGCAAATGATGTGTTTATGTTTTTTATAAACTGTGCTCCAAAATTTAAATACTGACCCTGGATGAAGTTAAAGGGGATGGAGGCTGTAGGTTCTTTCAAAATTAAGGTATACATTTACTGCAGAGTATGATTTCACATTCCAGAATACTGACCTCACTAATTACTGCCATGAGAATCTAAAACCGAAAGTGTACCAGTGGACCATAGAGATATAGTTATTTATGTATTTATTTACTTACTTATTTATGGTTTGTTTAATATTGCTACCAGTGGTAAGAAATTTACTGTGAAGAAAAATATGCAGGTTTCCAGATTTTTTTAATATGGAAGACATGACAATGTGCTAGGGATATACTAAAACATCAATTAATATACGTCAAGCACAACTATTTTTATGTGTACGAGGCTACATGTTTCGGCCTTTTTAAATAGTCATGATGGCCATTTAAAAAGGTCGAAACATGTAGCCTCGTGCACATTAACTAGTTGTGCTTGGCTTGTATTAATTAATGTTTTAGTATATCTAGATTTTCCTGGAAACATACAATAAAACTTCGTAATATACACTGTCCAGCATAATGTAAATTATCAATTTCTGCAGTCCTTGAAAGCACCTGTAAGTCCCCACAATGATAACAAAAAAATTGTAGTTTGTCTCCTTTATCCTTCTTTAATTAGTCAGTATGTCACAACAGCATTTCTGTCCGCTGCTATAATTTGCTACAAATATATTGAACATCAACTAAAGGCAGGGGTGTACAAATCCCACACAACTAAATTGATAGTTATCATTATTGGAATGTTTATCATTACATATAGAAATGTAATTAGTTCACATGCATCTAGCAGAAAGTGCTGGATGTGCTCAGTATAACTCTCAGTATAGAACTTTCTCCATGTCACCCTTCTGGCACATAGAATCTTGAGGTGGTATTTAGATTTGTATGTCCCTTAATTAAGGGTTAAATGGGCCAATGTGGACTGACTTCACTAACACCTCAACACCACATACAGGGAACATACTTGTGTGTGTGGGAGGAAGTCATTTTCAGAGTTCCGGACAAAAAGTTTGTGAACACTGTTTTCATTAAACCGATTGGCAACATGGTAACTGTAGTTCCCAAGTTCTGATTGTATGTTCATGTGGCTCTTTAATGGGTTCATATTAAATTTCTATATGAAATATCCCCATTTGTGAAGCAAATGCACAGTCTGTAAATATTGACATTCACAACCAGCTCACTTGTAAGTAGTAACTTAAAAACTCTTTACAAGTGGGTTGGTTGTGATTATGAGTCTTTATAGATATTGGGTTCATTTTACATGAAATGACAGCAGAACATAGTTTTGAATTGAAATGTTTAGTATAACAGTCTTGAATGTAAATATTTCATTTGTACACTTTTTTATGTTGATGAATTTGTGTATTGTATGGCTGAAAGCAAAATTTGCTCAATCTTAAAAGAGTGAGATTTATTACTGCTAGAAAACCACTACATTTCTCTGATGGTTTTTCAGTTACATTTTACAGTGGTTCCTTGTATGTGCTAAGTACTTTTGCTTCAAATTTGTACATTTTTTCCCCACTTTGTTTCTTGGTATTGTATGTAAATAGTCTATCCCACAGGGACTAAGTATGAATCAGCATTTCTGCACAGCATAATCTGTGGTGGTGGTACAATTGAAATGCAGCTTAATGTTTTGTTGTATGCCTTTAGCCAACAAAATTTTGACAGGATGATTAAATTCTTTTATTGATATTTTCAGACCTCAAATTCACTACCCTGGTCACAATCTGGGGAGCTGAGAGAAAACTTCCCAGAAGAACCTCTTACACCACCTACGAAACGTAGCCGAAACAATGAGCATCGTTTCTCGCCATCACCAGCTTCATCTGCAACCAACAACAACAACAACAATGGTGATCCACTGATGAGAGATACGTTACTAGGACAGGCATTAGAGGGGGGTCCTACAATTTACACGGGCAGCACTTCCCATCAGGTAAGAAAAATAGCATTTTTAGGCATGTTCACAAAATTGCAAAAAAGTAACTATTGGCTTTGTCATGTCTGTCTGTCCACATAGAATAACTTGGCTTCCACTGGACAGATTTTCATGAAATTTGAATATGTTTCCAAAATCTGTGGAGAAAATTCAAGTTTCCTTAGAATCTAACAAGAATAACAGGTACTTTACTTGAAGATTGATATACATTTTGCATCATATCTTGCTTAATTCTTCATAGAGTGAGAAGTGTTTCAGACAGAAGTTGTAGAGGAAACCAATGCACAAATTTTGTGTTCAGTAAATCCCCCCCCCCCCCAAAAATGCACCTTTTACGAGACAAAGTGGAAAAATATTGTAGAGCCAAACAGGCCATATGTGACAATATTACACATGTGCATGGCATTCTCACTGTTACGTTATATGTACACTGCTTGGTGTGTTGTAAGTTGCTTGACTTTATTGGAGGACTCAGTGTTTATGTTACTATGGCTGTGGTTTGCCTTCCATGGTCATTGAATTCTTGAAAAACACTGAAGTTTGCAACACTAAGCCGTTATGGTGAAATTGGAGGTTAGGGGAACTTTGCCCACTGTTGTCCTTCATCAGAGCATAATAAAGTAATCTGTTCTGTCACTAAGTACAAAGTATATAACAACATCTTTAGAAGTAAAATAATTATAAAAGCTGAATTGAGGTTGTAAACTGGCAGCTAGTTGTTGTGGTTTTTGACATCATTACACTGCAGTCCCCAGGAAATGTGTATCTCTTGCTGCAGAAGCCACTTTTTTTTTCTGTGTCAGATTAAAAACGTGGAGGCTTACAATCAAATACGTGATCGGCTGAAATGTATTGAACTGGAAAACTGTGAATATTTGAAATCCACAATTTGCAAGAGATGGCTGTCTTTTTCAATACGACCTGATGTTCAGTGTGGTGAACGTATTTACAAACTATACATAATTGAACCATAAAATAACTTTCCATTTGGCAGAACAAAGGCAACTCTGACTCTTCACTGCAAGCACAATCGACGGGTGAGGAGAGCAATTCTAGCGATTCAAACTCAGAACAAGGTGCATCCACATTGGAGTTGGTTAGACCCAAGGCAGAGCCTAATGATTACAGTTCTTTGGATGACAACCATCACCATCATGGGAATGGTGGGCTGGGACTGGATCCAACACGTTCCTTCCCTGCTGCTGCATTGCTTGGGCTTCAAAGTAAGAACTCTGTCTGTACTGAAATTTCTGTTGTCTGCATGCTGTGAAAATAATCCTTTTTTCAGTTGCAATGGGCAAAAAGAAAAGCTGTTATTGTCCTAATTCAAGTTTGTAATTTATTGTAGCTGTGTAGTTGTGTGATACATGAGATGTGTTGTAAACTAGACAATGTTTGTGAGGCAGTTGATAGCATACCTTACTGCTCCCCTCAAACCTCTGTGACATGGCAATTTATTTTTATTACAGGTTGTGGATGAACAGGGTATTGATTGTTGATTTGCTATGGTGTTACAATAAAGAGTGTTCAACAACTGTTGTTCATGGAATGAGTAAAAGGAAATACACATAGTCTCCCTGCAACTTCTTGCACGTTGTTTAACACTGTTATCCATGCTGGTTCCTCTGGTTTGTAGGTAGCTATGCTATAACCATGCCTCAGCATATCCAGATCACATGTATGGATGAACCAAATCTGAGCCTGAGAAATTAGTAGCATTGGGAATTGATATTGATTTTCTAGCTTTCGACATGTTAGCACATAGCACCTATTAGCTTCATCTTGTCTGCCCATCTGTCTTCATTAAAGTCTGTGAAGAAAATCGAAGTTGGGTTACGATTAGGCAAATGTATTGGACACTTTACATGAAGACCCAAATGTGGATTATTGTTTCTGGCAACAATAAATTGCAATAAAGGTGCTGTCTTCAAGTGAAATGGTATCAGGCTGTTAGGATAGCCAGTGAGGTGTAAACATTAGATGAACGTACCACAGGCTTATATTATACAGACAATGCCTGTCCTAAATATATTTATTTGCACTTGAGGTATTACATGTAAGCATGTACAGATGGTTTTCATTTAACCTTGCCCCAAGCTGTGTTCTGGCATAAATTGATTCATTATACCAGGTACTGAGCAAGTCATATTTAAACGAACACCATCAAAGCACACTAGGAAAGGGTGCTTTGGTGGTGTTTATTTAAATAATATTGTTTGATATTAACGATGACAAATTTTTGGTGACCAGAGATTAGGTGAATGTTGTCTTAACTGAAATTAACATTGTTTTGTAGGGTATATTAATGAGTGAATTAATTAATTGATTTTATAATTCATTTTGATTTGTGTTGTGAAATAAATGACCCAGTACAGAATGATCTTCATAGATTTATGCAGAGTGATGTAATTCGTGGTTTCTGTTGTAGATATTCCTGGATTGTTACCTGGGCCTTCGGGACTGCACAACAATAGTCAAGACACCAACTTTGGTAAGTTGTCAAATGTAGTAATTTTGTAGATAGTAGCTATAACAGTTGTAGACCAATGTGCAAGATAAGGCTTGTTTTTGTAATATTCTCAAGACATTCTGTTCAACTTGTAATTTTGTTTGTCCAGCTTTGTCAGTTGACTGTATTTGTTTGGCTTCTTAGATACCTGCATTTTTTGTGTATGTTGTTTGTGAATTAGAGTAAATTTCCTACAGAAGATTTTTTGAGGATAACCTTTCAGTCAAGAGAACAGTCTTCTAGAATTTAACACCATTCATGGTGTCACATTACAGGAGACCATACTGTCCACTGTGAGAACCTCAAATATCAACCTTTTTGTCTTGAACTGGTTTACCATCATTTTTGTTCTCCCTGTCTCATCATGGTATCTGGCAGTAATTGTGTTCAGTAATTATTGTAGGTGAGATGTAATTAGGGGGTTAGAACTGTATTTCTGGCCTAGCTGTTTTTGCTCTGTTTGGGTGGCAGTATTAATCCAGTGCCTTTCACAAATCCATTGTATTTGGAATGTATGATTAGCCATTGTACACAATCATAAATACACGGAAACCTGCATTAACCTGATTTTCAAGTAAATAATACAATAATCATTGGACTGTGTTAACAGAAATGTGCCATACTTATAGCCCCCAGTATGTACTTTCAGAAGGGAGACTGTATAAGAAAAGTGTTATTGTGGTATGTGTTTCCATGTCTACTGCAGAACACTGAGGAATTGATTTTCTGTGCCATCATTAAAATTATATCTTATTATATTATGTACTTTCTTGGGTTGGGAGGAGGTGGGGAGAACACTCATTTAGCTTTATTTTTTGTAAGAATTAGTGGAGATTGCAGTTACTGTGTTCTGATGGTAGAAAACGTTTATCCACTGCACAGGATTTTTCTGTTTATGGGAGAATTGTTTAGTAACTACTGGTCTATTAACGTGATAATTACGTTAAATTAATTTCAGTGGTTTCTGCTTCATTTGACTTACGAACCTTGTTTTGTGCACGAGCGGAATGTAAGTCTGTAATATCTTAAAATTGTTCTCGTAATACTGAATACCAGGTTCTACTTGACTTTTAAATATCACGTACTCCTCATTTATCATTTTCCTATTTAGAAGTGTTACCATGTCTGTGAGAATATACAGATGCTGACAGAAAATTATATGGCAGTGAACACAAGTTATACTGTTTAATGTTTACGATATTATACATCACTAAAATAAAAATTCACCTTATAACATATCATGAAGGCACAGAAGATGTATAGAGGTGTAGCTCCACCAGTCTAAGTGCTAGGTGGGTGTGGATGGTCAATGCCATGCACTGGGAAAGAGACGCGGTACTCATTCTACAGGACACTGGCTGGGCCTTGGGGTTGGTGTGGATGGGTAAGGACAATCTTGTCCCTACAGGGGTTTGAGCCACAGACTCTCCACCCAATAGTGAGTCACAGACCACACTACATAGATCAACCACATATCAGTATTGGGCAGTAGAAATAATGATTTAATTTCGTGTAATAAATTTTGTTGTGGAGTATGTGTTAAGTTTATGGTAAATATTTGGAGGCTTGATTCCCGAAGGTTGGATGTGTAACCCGCAACTTACGGATGATACAGAGATTATTGTAGAATGATTTGTAAGTTTTGTATATTTTATGTATTATGAAGTTTTTATTTATTTATTTATTTTTTTATTTTTTATGAAAGTAAAATGTTACAGACTTTATCTTGCACAGAGTGTTGTGTTTTGTGTAGTTAGTGTAAGCAAAACTTGCCACAGCACTTACATTTCATAATGTTGCTAACATCACCTTTACATTTTGCAAAACAAAATTGTGTGCTTTTTCACAGTATCGTGATGTAAGGATGTTTCCTGGTTTTTGTCTAGTGTATGGAATTTGATTATATCTACCAGTGTTTTGTGGGCTCTCTCTCTCTCTCTCTCTCGCTAGAGACTGGGAGAGGGAGGAGGCATGTGCTCTGATAGGCATGGTGCCTGTTTTGGCTGCTCTTAATTGTCCTGTGTAAAGATAGCAACAGAGTCAGCCTCAAAAACATTGTAAGCATAACTTCACCTCCAGATTAAGGACAATGTGCAGGAAACATCTTTACATCCTGTGTTTTGCTGCTGATGTCTTTGGAGGTATTTTACATTGAGGTCTTCAGGATTACGACACTGTGTTATGTCATAGATGGTTTAACGCTGTAGTCTCATTGGTGGTTATGACACTGTGCAGCCTAATAGGTAGTTATAACACTGTACAGTCTCAGAGATGGTTACAACACTGCTGTCTCATAGATGGTTATAACACTGCAGTCTCAAGGATGGTTGTAACATTGTGTAGTCTCATAGATCGTTATTAAACCAAGCAGTCCTGTAAGTGGCCGTAACTTTGTTTAGTCTTGTGAATTGTTGTAGCACTGTGTGGTCTCATGGGTGGTTTTTAACATTATGTAGTTGTACAGCTGGTTGTACTACCATGTAGTCTTGTTGATGATTGCTAGTATTTTTTGGAGGAATCTGCTTTTTTCATCTTCAGGGGACTTATGCCCAGAAGTTAGAGGGATTAAATTCATGAATACCACGAGACTGTCTATATATCATCACCTAGAAGATGACAATCCAAATTTTGATCACTTAAGTGTGATTTGATTATATATATATATATATATAATTGAATTTGTTTAGTATATGCCTTACCTTCTATTAGACTGATATTCATATTACAATGGAAATATGTCCACTGAGATTTGGCTTTCAGAAACAAGAAAAATGGCTGTTTGATTTACATTACGTTACAGAAACCCAAATGGAAAGTTGGCTGTATTTTTTCATCCATGTGCTGATACCACATGACAAGCCCCAAATAAGTTCAGATTTTTGTTTTTTATGTTTATGGTTCTGTGCATTGCTGATCTATATTAATAATAGTCCAACGAGATACAACACAAAGCAGTCTATTTATTATTCTGCAAGTTCACTCTACATGTTTCAAGTGTCAACCACACCCATCATCAGGAGTACACAAAACTATAACTGCAGCCTCCAGTACAGTTGGAGGAATGCAGAATAATAAATAGACTGCTTTGTGTTGCATCTCATTGGACAATTATTAATATAAATTCAAATATATTATAATGTGGCATGAAAATATTTAGGTTTCTTTATCAAAAAATTTCTTGAACACTGTGTGAGAACAACATAAAAATTAATACATCTCGTGAAGCAGTCTGTGAATAAAGGCATTGCTGTCTTGGTTGGGTATAAGGATACAAACAGACCAGTAGCCATTGGGATGATGATGACGATGACATAGTTAACACACACGTGGTAAACCATTAAGCTATGAGATATTTTGTGATGTATGTTGCTTTTACTTGTTTTTAATCAGTTTTATTTATTCTTATGTAAAGATGTTACTGATATTTTATTTTCTTACTGTGTTTGCCATATTTTGGTTTTATGAGTTATCTTACATGGGTGCCTGTTGGTATCTTGTGGTTGTAGCTCACTGTATCTCACTAGAATACATGTTATTGTGTCTCCTGATGAATGCTGCATTTTCGTAACAAATTTCTGGTGGAATGTGTCCACCATGTTGAGTGGGGAATCACGGGTGTATGAAGTTGGCAGTGTTAAGTGGACACATTTTAGAAGCACCTGTAGGTGGCAGCCCTAAATCTTTGCATTGAACCTTGATTGTTAGAACCTGTGGCCAGTTTCGTTTACCTTTAACGAATGTGCTGTTTGAGAGGTAGTGTTTTCAATGTTTATGAACTTGGTAAGTCAATTTGTTAGCTTCTCTGCCACATTGTGTTATATGTAATCTGGTAGTTTTTTTATCTGTGGATGTAGAATTGATTTGTGTCTGATACACCAGAACTGCAAAAATAAGAGATGAGAAGATACATGGCAGGAATTGGGAAACCTGCCGGCTGTGTTAATGTGTTGAAATGGGGTATTAAGGATGCCTGACAAAGAATGTTGTATTGCGTACTGCAGTTAGATATCGTACTGCAAAATCATGTGCTTCTTGAATTGTGTACAGTGCAAAAGCCCCAGGTATTAAGTAATGGAGAAAAGCACAAACCTTTGATTTTAAGGGGAAAGCCCCATCTCACAGTAATTTTATAAAATTTAGATTCATTTTTCTAGGCAGCCACAAACTACTATTTGTCACACATGTAGCTGAGAGTTCTCTTTATTGTTTAATGGTATATTAGAAAATAGTTATAAAAATATGTTTATAAATCAGTCATTTTCAAGAAAGATAAGCAGATACAGAAACCCTTCATCTACATGGCAGTAGCTTTGTTTTGGTAGCAAGGTTATATGACATAGAGGTTGGTGTAAGAAGTTTGACAGCTGCTGATCTGATGTCAGGTGCTTGAATTTGTCTGGTCTTGCTGTCCACATGTGATCAGTAATGTAGCTTCTTGGGGAGGCTTTGTATGCAATTCTTCCCTCTCTTTTCATTGTTATGTTTAAGGAAACCGTCTCATACATTGTATACATCTTGCAAAATTATGGTGTTCTCACTCCATTGGTGAAATACACCAATGTGCTGGGTGTTATTTTTCACTAGAAATACTCTTGTTAGTGTGTAGATGTTTCAGTTAGGGAATGCAGGTACTGTCTATGATTGGCTATATATAGACCTGAGATATTTTGCATTATATACAGAGAATGATTATCTGATTGGCCAACAGTTTGTGTGTCAGAACTGTGATAAAAGTCACATTGTATTATTTGAAATTCAGACATGTTATGAAATGTGGTGTTATGTAGGTGCTTGCTAAAACACGAATTTAGACAACAGTTTGGAAGGAAGTAGGATTTGAGGTTCTCACAGCACTGTTTCTGAAGGTTCATGCCATCTGGGACAGATGTTGTGTTGTGTTGGTCAGTAAACAGATTGCAGTATAAGTGCCTTCATTTCAGGGTCAATTGGTCTTGCATTTCTTGGCCCTGAAGATGAAGGCACTATGATTATTTGAAACATTTGGAACTGTCTACCCATCAACACAATGTAACATTCCAGAAAGTTTGAACCTTCAATGAAGAAAGTTTTTTTTTTAATCCAAAAAGTGTGGTGTGCAATAATTCGTTCAAAATCCTTCCCAGAATTGAGAGTTCTGTCCGGGCTTGGAATTAGATACCTGTGAGTTTATGTGCTACCATCATATTTTGATGAGTTGTGATGTATGGTATATGCATGCTGTTTTGGTGAAACTATATTAAAGCATGAAGTAGCAGAGAAACATTTGAATATATTTATTTGACAGTTTGGGTGGGAACATTAGAGAGTAATATGGGTTGTGATATGCAGAATTGACTGTTAAAAGCAAATTCATTTTAGTCTTCTAGCTTTTTGCTATAAACACACTGTCAAACTGCAGAAAATAGGATTATAATTCCATAATATTGATTATTAGTATATTACTACAGAAGAGTGAATGACATTAATATGCATAATTTCAGACATTTGTCAATTGTGACTGATTTGCTGTTGAAATAGATACTTGCGTACAAAAGTACTCTTATACGATTTGAGGTGTTCATGACAGTGTATGTTCAGATTTTATTCTGGTGGTGTGTGATACTGGAAAGTACTGTAACACAAGAATGTGTGTAAATATTTCTGAATTCATTAGTTACCAGTACAGCTTTCTACTTAATAACGCAGAAGGCATTTGACCGAAGAACTAGACATTGGTTAGCAGAATATGAGGAAAGGGTCAGGAGAATTGGAGTTTGAAATAGTGTGCATATCCATGTATTCTTGCAACACCATTGGTAAGACTGTTGTACAAAAATGTAGACATTGTTATATAACTGGGTCCTAGATTTGTGAACTTATGTTAGTCTTTAAAAATGAGGTGTTTCTATAAAAGTGACAGAAAATGTATTGTTTGGAATCATGCATGGAGGTGATAACTAAATACGTGGAGCAGTCTTTCTTGAGAAGCTGACATTTTCTCAGCTAGTAGAGAATTTCTCCTCATTTAACAGAATATGAAACTTCATTATACATGTTTATAAAAACATGTCAGTAGTCCCTGACTGGAGTCCATACCTTCCATCCTGTTTCTTGAAAAAGACTTAATATTCTCCCATCTACATCTGGGTCTTCCAAGCATCCTTCTTCCTTCACGTTTTCTCGCCAAACCCCAGTATGCATTTCCCTTCTGTCATGCATATCGCCTGTATTATTGTCTTTGATTTGATAACCAGAATAATATTTGGTGAACAGTAGAAATCAGGAAGCTTGCCATTAGCCGAGTTCTCTAGCCTCCTATTACATCTTCTCACAGATTCATATATTCCCCTAAGCACCTGTTTACGGACACACTTTCTCCATTATAGTGTTAATGAGAGACGTTTCACATCCATACACAACAGCAAGAAAAATCGTTTTATTTAATGATTATTTGTAGGCCTTAGGTGGGAAGAGAAGACTCTACTACTTGATGATAATAAGCATCCAGTCCTGTTGAAATGACACCCTGCATTTTGTTCCAAGTTTCAAGGACCAATTAGCTCTTAGAATGTGGTTGTGTGTAATATAGCTGTCACTTTTCAAAATGTACAGAATTGTGCTTGGCGGTGCATTAAGCTGAAAATGATTAGTGATACATTTCACCTGAGTCCTAAGGAAACTAACAGGTTGTACACCTACCATCACACATGGACCCGCTTATCGTAACTACATCTGTACTGATATTAGATACAGGCACCTTCAAGGCAGGACACAAACTATGCTTTGTGTAACTGTTGATACATCTACCACATTACTAATTCCAAGGAGCATTCCCACTTGGGAAGCTAATAGGAATCATTTAGCTTGCCAATAAATTCTCTGCCACTTACATGGGATTTACGGTTTTGTTGCAATGCAGATTGATATTGTGCAGGTGGCCGGAGGAACTGGCACAGTGAGGCGGTTTAAGATTTGTACAGCTGACCAAATTTTATGTGGGTTGTTAAATCGAGATGAGTGAAATGGATGCGGCACATGGAATGCATGGGGGGAGAGGAGAGGTGCGTACAGGATATTGGTGGGGATATTGAAAGAAAGAGATCGCTTGGAAGAAGACCTAGGCAGAGATAAGAACATAATATTAAAATTGATTTTAAGGAAATTGGTTGGGAGGGTGTGGACTGGATTGATCTGCCTGAGCAAAGTGACAAGTGGCAGGCTTCTGTAAATGCAGTAATGAACCTTAAGGTTCCATAAAGTGCAGGGATTTACTTGTCTGGTAAGCAGCTGTGAAAGTTTTGAGGACTTTTCTTCTTGGATTTAGTTAGTTAAAGATTTATATTGTTGTTTTCTTGGTTTTGGTATTACATAATCTGATGGATTTTTTGTGTTTATGGTTCTGTGTATCGCTGATCTATATTAATAATTGTCCAATGAGATGCAACACAAAGCAGTCTATTTATTATTCTGCAAGTTCACTCTACATGTTTTGGGTGTCAACCACACCCACCATCAGGAATACACAAAACTGTAACTACAGCCTCTGGTACTGGTCATATTTTTTGTGCAGCTCCCTCCCTCCAATGTGGCCAACTAACTGGCCAGCTTGGAGGTAGCTGCACAAAAATTATGACCAGTACCAGAGGCTGTAGTTACAGTTTTGTGTACTCGTGATGGGTGTGGTTGACACCCGAAACATGTAGAGTGAACTTGCAGAATAATAAATAGACTGCTTTGTGTTGCATGTCGTTGGACAATTATTAATATATAATCCGATAGGTGGCTGCCAACATAACTGCAGGGTACTGTGAATACTATAGGATAAATGTTGCAGATTGAAAAGAGCTTGGTATGGTTTCATTGAGCTGTGAACAGTGTCCTGTTCACAGCTAAATGCAGCCATTCCACATTCCCATATTCTTCTTACGTAAGATCCATTTTATGAAATTCATACACTAAAACCAACACATGCACTGATGTTAAAATTCTGTTTTTTGCACACAATTTGTCATACCTCTGACGTGTTTCGATCTCTCTTGTTCATCTTCATGGAGTTACTGGACATCAGTAAAGCATATATAAAAACAGAGATGGTTTACTGTTGCTCGGTAACTCCCTGAGGATGACCACGATAGACTGAAACATGTCGGGGTTATAACAAATTGTGTGTAAAAAATACAGTTTTAACATTAGTGCATTTGTTGGTTTTACTGTGTGAATTGTTTATCAGTGCACAGTCATTAATGATTTTAAGGCCCATTGTAATATTGTCACTCTACAGCAAGTTGAGACTGGTTTCGCCAAAGCCGAATGTTTCTAAAGTAGTTTTTGGAGTAATATATGATAGTTTGTTTTTAAACTGTGTACTGTACAAATTTTTTTTTTTTTGTGCATCATACAACATGTTTCTCAGCTCCAGTACAGGAGTACTTAATTGTAGCTCATGCTTCCCTTTATATGACATACATTTGCTTATGTGAATGTATATCAAACACCCCAAGAAGTTAATTGTGCGTATTTAGGCAGCAAGGACATTTACTGTCTTTTTAAGATTGGCTGCATAATCTCCTGTTTATTTTCCACAAATTACCATTTGTTTCTTAATTTCATCTTTTTCTCTTCAAACATTATGTTGTTTGTAAACAGTGTGCAGAAATTTAAATTCCAACCCGGTTGTGTCCCAAGACTGTTTATTTCGATCATAGTGACCATGTATGGTATCTCACCATATAAATTGTCTGAAGTAATGATACACCATGGATTTGAAGTATACAAGCAAGATTCATTGTGTCAAGTAGCAAATGAGTAAGACTATCCTGAAACGTGCATTGAAATCTGCTTAACAGTGGTCAAGGTGGTGATAGAACTGGACACACAATTTGTTCAGAGGCACTTTGTTTAGTTTCCCTCTTCTGTTATATGGATTGATACCATTTATTAGTCTCCACTGTTGCATGAGTATAGCATCACATTTTGGTTATTCTTAAAACCCTTTAGATTTGTCCAGGTCATAGGGCTTGTGTTGGCATTTGCCTTAATTGTGTAAATGACACATAATTCTGACAGGCTAGGAAGGGTGTATCACTGTTCAGTAGTTCGCTCTCTGGCTCGGTCCATTTTCTATTGCAAGTGAGATATTTTTGGTTTTATATGGAATGGTTGCTTTGGAATTAAACTTCCATCTGGCCATTTCGATTTGTTCTCTAATTACGTAGAAGTTAGTCATGTTCGGTTGTTATATCGTGTTTAAATTGCATTCTTGTCGAATGAGAGGATATTACTGAAGAAAGTTTTTCTGACATTCTGTGCATAATTCATTTGACATAATTTTTTACACAGTATGGAAGCTCCGTGTAAAGAATGATGTTCATTAGGACAAACAAATTGGTGCTAATCTGGTAGCTTATGCTTTTTGCATATATGAATCATCAGCTGATTTGTATGTTCTTGAAATCCCACAGTCTCTTCTGCTCATGTGATATACAGCTTGAGTTAAGGTAGAGCAGTGTGAACTGTTACATTTTATGCATTAAAAATGACACTTTTTAAAGTGAAATTTAAAATTATTTAATATATTTGAGAGGAACATGTGACTAGAGAAAATGCAAGGTAAACTGAACATAATTGAACAGCCTGCTGTTGAGAAGGAAGAGAGTGAGAGAAACCAGAGTTTTATCGTCACAGAACTGATGGCAGATGAGGTGGAGCGAGGCTGTTGGCCACGACTGGCTGCTGGGAAGGAGCAGCAGCGGAAACAGAGCAGACCAAAATGCCCACACTGCTGTCGTGAGTATAGCAATGTGTGGAACCTCAGGCAGCACATTGTCAATGTACATGTACACACAGCAACTGAAGAGTGGGAATCTTGTACAGTGTGCGGAAAGAAGTTCAAGACTCGACAGTACCTTACCATGCATCAGTATAGAGTCCACGGCATCAAGCATCGGGAAAATAGCCAATCGTATGTTGTTCCACAGACAGACAGAGACACATGTGCAGTAGTTCCATTGTTATAGTGATTTCATATTCACGTGTCAAGTTATACAAATGTAAATTATATTGCCACGTGGTTGTTAACTATTGAGTCTTGGTTTTTTGTGTTTAAAGTGAGTATTTGAATGTAGTTGCCTGCACTGTGGTTTTGGCCTGATAATGTGTTCCAGTTTGTAGTGAAATTTGTACAGATTCATAACAGACCAGAAGCAAAGAGCTTCATTTTCATGTTACTTACCAGCAGAGTTCAGCACAGTTAGAAAATGGTGCAGGGACGGAATCTCACACTGACCATCCGTAGTACCAGAGTAAAGATTCATGCTTGACAGAGACCCTGGCATGTTGACATACCTATAATGTTGCTCAGATTTGAGATCCTTACAGTGGTGATTTTTAGGACTAGAGTCTTCTGGGATGTGACACAGTGTGCTCCTGCTAGGAGGATGGAGTCAGTAGTTTCTTCCAAACTGCACAGCATCTCATCCTGGAAGACGGTGATGTTAATATTATGGAGCTCTTTAATCATGAATTTGTGATAGTATACTACGTACATACATTCCGTGGATCTAGAAATTACAATTGCTGTAGCATGTGAGATAAGTCATGATGTACAAAATATGCAGATAAGTACAGTTCGAAGTATTATTAACCGTGTGGCACCAGAAGTTGACTCCAGTCAACATGGAATGTCACGCTCAGAGAACTGAATATCCACTATAGTCGCCTGTCAAGTACATGCACAGTAATGGATGGTCATTTAAATCCTAGGTCTTTTGCAGAGTATGCTGTTTCCAAGGGGTTAAATGTTCCACTAATTACTTACATACTGTAGCAAAGTTATACAGTTCATTTAAATGGTATAATGGAGGGGTGAAGATTCATTTTTAACACTAGGAATTCAAGTGGAGGAGTGTGTATTCAAGTATATTTTTCACGCAATTTTGAATTGCTCTATCTCCCCCCCCAATCACAATTTTGACACCAGACATTGACTTGATGATCTTGATGCTTCACAGCAGGCATTTTTCTGAATGTAAAAGGTTGTTAGTTGATCTGTGTAGTTCATACATATTTATACTCTAAGAATCATGAACATTGCTCATTTTATATGTTCATTGTATAGTCTCTCTTACAACAGTCCCATAACCTTTTCAAAAAACAAGTTCTCACAAGAATATGATCTAGTGCTCTCTTCTTTTCCTATGTCTTCTCTCTTCCTTAAAGTTATTTAGTAGCTGCTTACATTTTGTTCCTTGTCCTCTCATCCATTCTGTCTTTCCTTTAATAATGTGTTTCAGAAAGCAGTTTGTATGAGAGATGTGACTGGTTCAGTTAGAATTCCTTGGTTTTATTGTGTGTGGGATGTTTCTTTCATTCTTGACTCTTTGTAATACTTCATTTTTTAACATGATCAGTGCAACTGATCTTCTCTGTTCTTCTCCAGCACCACGTTTCTGAACTTTTACATGCTACATTACCATACTAAATTCATGATTAGACAGTATAAATTTTATATATAAGATGATCATGCTTTAAATTACATGTCTTTAGTGCGACACAAGCTGTGTGCTGTCTTTGCACTTGTATTGTAAGGTCAAATTTTCCATTCCATGATCTTGCTGAATAACAAGTTTCTAACACTGTTGGCATGTCCATGTTGTAGAGACTACTCTGAAATTAACTCATGTTTGACACTATGCAAAACGTGGGATATCTTAATGAGTACATTTTCCAGGAGGTTGATCCGCCCTATTCATACCTGCAACAGATACTCAACCTTTTGTTATTGATATTGAAACTTGCCTGGACACAAATTTTGAGACGTGTAATTAAAAAACCAAGTGCAACTGGAAGATGCTAAGTTTCTGTAAAGTCTTCTGATTAGAAGTGAAAAAATATTAACTTATCTTTTTTAATCATTAGTTTTGGATCTAAATAAAGATTATTTTGTTCATTGTATGAAGACATTCTTGTAGTAATAGTGCCTGTGTGTTTATTTTTAAAATTTGGCAACACAACCTCAAATTTCTAAGTTCACTGTGGCCTGCAGACATGCCACCAGTATGCCATTAATTTGGAAGGATAAGTTGGCCTTTTCTTTGTAAGTTTTAAATTTATTTAATTGCATAGCACGGAGTACGATAACAGTGATGTGGCCTCGGTAGAAATGGTGAGGAATATGTGAGTTGCATTGATGGCTTAGGATGGGGCAAGCGATAGCTTCTTGTGGATATAGCAACGACCATACAACATTTTGAGGTTCTCATATCAGTGTTGATGAAGATTTCTGTCATCTGTAGTGTGCTGCTATGTAGATTGGTGTGTAGGTACCACTGTTACAGAGGAGATTGCTGCCTTGTTGTTCAAGGTGGACCGATCGGTTAAAATGATTAGACAAATCATTGCTGCTTGATTCAACCTTAGGCCATGTAATTACATAAAATTTGCTATGTAAATTATTTTTTGGCAGCTCTACTGAACCTGTATTAAGGTGATGTGGTACAAATCAGAAGAAGGTCGCTGGTTCGATCCCAGTTGGTGTCAGTGGACATAAAAATCCTTCAGATCGCACTATGGCCCTGGGGTCAACTCAGCCTCTAACAGAAATGAGTACCAGGAGTATTTCTTGGGGGTAAAAAAGCGGCCGGTGCGTAAGGCTGACAACCTTACCACTATCCTGTGCTGTTGCCATGAAATCTGGGAGCCTTAACTTCCTGGAACCTTCTGGGCCTGTCCAGGCCTGTAATGGGACTGCTTTACCTTTTTTTACTGAACCTGTAACTTGCAGGGAACATGTTGTGTTGCCTACGACAGTGTTATGTTTCCCCCAGAGACCTTCGAAATGAGACTTTTTTAATTCTTTCCATGGCAAAGTGGAGATGGAGCACCAAAGCAATGTGAGAACTTGTGTGCTGTTTGTATATTTAGACATGTATTATGACACAATGGTATTTTTTAAAAATTGTGTAAAATTAGAACACCGTAGCATAGGTTGTGAATTACAGTTTTTCATAAAGTTTTCCTGTTATTATCAGCATATTTTTTATTGCACATGGTGTACAGACATGCACAAAATTGTGCATACATACACTCATTAATTCTTCATGCTGTGTATTGAATTTCATGTTGCACGCTTCTAGACCATGTTTTGCCAATCTTTCCCACACCACATATAGGTTGGGCAGGCCTGTTTTATAGGTGTGTTATGTATTCTTGTAATAAAACCAACTAGATGTGCTAATTTCTCATATTTATTTTTGGAATAAAACTCTAAATGTTTCAGACAGTTCCTCTGCCATCATCAGGAACTTTTCACTGTACACACAGTAATGGTATATGTTATACAGGTTTGCTGTGTGTACAGTGCAAAACTCTTGATGATGGACATAGGAACTGTCCAAAACATGTAGAGTTTTATTCCAAAAATAAATTTGAGAAATTAGTGCATCTAGTTGGTTTTATTATAAGAATTTATTACGATGCATGGTCACCTGAACATCAAACTCATGTATTATGTGGTTTTGATTGAGGCATCATTGTACATAGATGGCCTAATATTGCTTTATGTGGTACTGCATGCATTGGTATACTTTATGTGCAGCATTTTGAAACTGCTGCTTGTTCTGATTCCCATGTGAAACATACATATCAGCTGTGGGCAGAATGCCCAGATTTGTAATGTTAAAGCAGATGGTGTGTGAATCTAGTGACAAGTGTTTAACTGATAAGTCAGCTGATGAAGAAATACCCTTTCTGTTATGGAACCCAAAGATTCATTACTGTGTCAATGAGAAACAGTGTGCCTTTGAGTAGATGGAATTTTACTGTATAATGAACAGAGATGCTGACTGTTCTGCAGCACTTAGTTCTGCATTAAAAGAAGCTTCCTATGAAATTCTGTAAGGTTATAGCAGTTGTATATCATATTTGGGATCACTTACTGTATGGATTCTGCCCATCATCTTGTGTTAACAATAAAACAGTGTTTCATGACAGAATAATTTCCATCCTCAGGCTAAAAATAAGGTTGACACCACATTTGGGCCCACCCTGCCCAGAGGTGTCCACTGAGTGTGTGAACCTTAATTTTAAGCCTGAGGTTGGGGACTGATCTTGTCCTCGAAATACGTTTTATTTTTATGAGTGACAGTAGATGAAGTCCATAAAGTGAATAACTCAAAATGAATGTGGTCTACATCTTAACATCCTGTTTAACCTCTATTCAGTATTATCCTACCACCTACACCTAGGTTAGTCTCTTGTGATAGACATGGCAGATTCTTTTACTTGGTTCTACTTAATGAACCTCCAGGACATCTTTTGTTATACAGGGTGAGTCTCTTGCTAGAGGCCCCAAACTATTGTCTATGTATACAGTCGAACAGCATGGGTTTCTCGTTCGTAAATACTGGCAAACAGGTTCATTTAAAGCATGCCAGACGGCATTTCGAATGGAATTTGGTGAAAGACATGCACCATCGAAGTGTTCCATCCAGAAATTGGTTAAAAATTTAGAGACAGGGGAAGCCGATCTAACGCCTGCCGACATTTCTTTGGGGCCTATTGAAGGGCAAAGTGTACAAAAATACACCCCGCACAATCGAACAACTCAAAGACACTATACGCCAAGAGATTCAAGTTGTCAACGTCGACACTTTGGGAAAAGTATTCCAGAATTTGGAGAAACACATTCAAGTGTGCTTGGATGTGAAAGGAGACCAGTTTCAGCATCGATTATGAGCAGGTCCTGTTTTGCATCATTCCCTGTATGTGTATATAAATTTTCAAGTCATTATCTCAATAACGTAATTTTTTATAGACAATAGTTTGAGGCCTCTAGCGAGAGACTCACCCTGTATAATGAACTTCAGCTAATGGGATGTGTTTCAAACTTGAGATCTTTTCTCTTCTGTACTGTTACACATTGTAGTTCGGTAGTTAGGTTACCGATGTTTTGGGACCATCTGTCAGTCCCACCGTCAAGAGTCAAGCAGTATTGCAAGACCTCCAATGACTACCAACCTGCACTGTATAACATTCCAGAACATAGTTCTTTAACTAGGTTCCACTCACTCCAGAAATTCTTGATGATATATATATATATATAACATAATTCAGAATGTGTTATAAGAATTGTACAAGAGCACATAATAGCTGTTACTGCTGTACTGTGTGCTACAGGATTTGAAGTTTGCAGCAGCAGTGGAATTTAGATTGTGGTGGTCTAGGTGATGACCTAACCAGAATACATAGTGGCTAATGCCATATTTATTTATTTCTCACGCATTCTCTAAATCCCTGAGAGGTTGAAAAACCTATTGGGTACAGAATAAGTCAGTATACAAAATAAATATTCGTTTTTTATAAACAAGCAAGTAGATTTAAAAAAAGGATTAACCAACATACATCAGGTATCCGTATGGGTTTAATTCATGAAAATTATGACCTGTTGTTTTTTATTCTGAGAAACAAAAGAAACAGTGGGTAGTGTGTCAGTTTCATTAGTGTCAAATCGGGCAGCATGTGAAGGGTTAAAAACTGTGTTGTATCAGTTCTGTACTAATCTGCATACATTGTAAAGCACAGGGAATACCTGTTACTATGTGAAGCAGCAGCAACCAGACACTCGACCGGCATTGCGTTGTATGCATGTATGCATGTGGGGAGGTGTAACAGTCTGTGAAGGTGGCTAGACAAAGTATCGCAGTGATAATAGCCTTTAGAAAATCTAATGAAATTACTCAGTTGCCACAGCAGATGCTGCAGATGTTGCCCCCTGACTGAATGCACTCTGTATACCTGTGGAACATGTTAGCTCTCTGGAGTTCTTAACTGGAAACTGTCAAAATCTTGCCCCATATGTTATTTCTTAGTTCTCACAAAGTGTAGGGATGTGTTTTTATGCACTTTAACCTTCAGAGCATGAGCTACCACCGTGAGGTTTCAACAGTTACCAGGGAAAAACTCCGAAGAATTACTGTGGTTCGTGCGTAAACTGAGTGCATTCATTCGGGAGGGCAACATTTTCATCATGTGCTGTAGCACTGGAGATTTTCAGACTCTCTAAAGCTTAATTATCATGGAAATAATTTGTTTAGTTCCCTTTACCATTTATGTCCCCCCCCCTGATGCATGGCATACGTCGCAAAGCCACCCAAGTGTCCTGCTGCCTCTTCTCCCTAGAACAGTATGAGGTATTCCATTTGAGCACAAAAATTTCACTGTAATCATTCAAAAGCTGGTGATTACTCTCTGTAAAACTGATGCTGTATGTACATGTGGAGTTCGGATGTTCAAAGCAGTAACTGCTGAAGGTGTGTAACAGTATGAAAATGTATTATCAGTATTATTTTGCAGAATAAATGGCATTGTGTGGTTATTAAAAAGTTATTATCTTTATTGTGTGTGTTTGAAGACTTATGCGTTTACAAGTAGTGTACCTGATTAACAGTTTCCACAGTACAAAATTGTCACATTAACCAGAATAAAAGAGAATTGAGGTTCTCGTGACAGTGAATGTTAAGATTACTGCTTACTGTTTTCTGGGCTGTGACACTGTGTATTTTGGTGGATAGGTGCCTCCATTTCGGAGGGTACCAAGAGGATGTAGGCAGCAGATCCCTCCAAAATGTTGGCATCAATCTATCAAAATCAGTAATGTCACAACCCAGAAGAATGTAATCTGAAGTTTGAATGGAAGCATCACCATGTGCTTGTAATGTAATACAACATCAAATAGTGTATGTCAGCACAATCGCTTTATTACTCAAGGTAATTATAATGCTACATGTTTTGACTATAGATAAGTCATCCTCAGGCCTATTTTGTCAATTGTGTCACAAGATGCTATGCACACTTTGGGATCCC
>Ga0123352_10001320_pt1 | contig 32564 bp, 16 predicted proteins | sample TergutLab28metaG_FD_89700 | JGI IMG/M metagenome (GOLD analysis project Ga0123352, IMG submission 89700) | Labiotermes labralis P1 segment gut microbial communities from Petit-Saut dam, French Guiana - Lab288 P1 | ecosystem: Host-associated > Arthropoda: Insects > Digestive system > Gut ...
GGTTTTGAGAGGTGTGGGTGGTTTTTTTTGGGTTTTTTGTTTTGATGGTGAGGTTTGTTTGTGTTGGGTTGAATTAAATGATTGTTGTTTTTGGGTCCCCCGGCACATTATTTTTTTTTTTTTTTTTTTTCCACGAAGTAGCTTCTTTTCTTTCCAGACTCAAGACGGCGTTAAAGGCGGGGAGGTTTAGTGGCATCACCTTGATTCAAGTAAAGTCTTGAGACGCACTTGCGGAATTTCAAATAATGCGCTTCAAGAAATGATTCGAGCGGAAGTGCGATTGCGGGGACTGCTTGGAGGGGGTCAACATTAGAAGAGAGCAAGAGCTGTAGATATGAATTCTTTCCGGAAATTGATCCCATAACGTACAATTGGTGATGAATCCTTCGTACCTGTCTTCTTTCACCTTCATTCATCTCTTTGACGTAGTTCGTCGAATAAGGTAATTGGACCTTGTCATGCGCCATGACACTATGGTTTATAAATCAAGATCGCGGTAATATGAAGGTATCTTATGTTTAATGTGATATGAGCAACACGAAATGTGAAAATAAGAAACATTATCATGTCAACAGATTCTTCTTGAATTTTGCCGTTAGATGTGGTCCAATTTCGCCCAGAAACTAGCGTGATAAATCGTGTAAGATGTTCTTTTGATATCAGTTGTAGGTAGCAGTGACTTTAATTGCTTTGAAACGCCGTTAAAAAAAATAGATAATTTAGTGCCACTCGATAGTGTCGTGTGGCCGACGGATGTTCCCTTATGTGCAGAACATACAAGGCAGTTGCGAGGACACGGAGAGAGTTCCACTGATGGACCTCTTCCACAGCTCACTTCAGCATACATCGCTCTATTTCACTTCTGTCGCCTAGCCATTATGTTCAGTGGAACGCCAGTTGCAGTACCCAAGTGACAACCTTCTCTTGCTACAAGTGCTGTAAGCCGTTTAACAGAAAGGAGAAAGCGCCGTGCTCCGCCACCAAAACCATCCGAGTGTCCCTACTTGGCCGCAGTATGGTAGAAATGGAGGAAAGTGCTGCTCGACGTAGTTGCGCCATGATACCGTATGGCTTGATGTCTGATGGCAGACCCTAATTGAATTCAATTACTCGAGCAAAGGCCCACCTGAAAAGCCGGTAGTGGCTCACCCACATATTCTGCACTTTATGCATCACTAAGGTCAATTACCGTGTTCACAAGACCTCGCGGCTAGACCCTGCCCTGAACCAGACTCATCCACTGTTCAAACCCCCCGTTCCCCATTCTGTTTCATGAAGAGCCATTGTAATGTCTCTTCTGTGGCCCTGTCTTTCAAGTGGTGTCTTCCCACCGGAACCTGTGTGCCTTTCCCCCATGCCTCCCGGCCATTTCATCATCAATGGTGTGGCCATCATGTCACATTTGGCTGGAAGTGCAGATCCAGAGCTCCTCCTTATTCCTTTCTGTCCTGCCTTTTGTTACTAGATCTTGGGGGCTCATTGTTCTCCAGCGCCGTGAGAAACCAAGTTCTTCTGTGTCCGTACAAAACCCCGGGCTGGTGTTTATAATTATGTTTAGTATTCACGTTTCTAGTTGGCAGATAAAGGTTCACCTTAGAACAGGGCACGAAGGCCAAGAGGGAGAATAGAGGTACAGCTCTACTGTTGATTTAACCTCGGCTCTAAGTGGGGGGGGGGGTTGGTGATCAGCTTCACGCCCCGGCCGCTTTACCCCCGGGGAAGAGACCCAGTACCCATTGTACGGGGCGGTGAGTGTGGCGTAGGGACGGTCTGGACGCGGAATGAAAATCTCGCCCCCTAACCGGGATTCCCGAACCGTCTTGCCCGCATCGAATCGCTATATCCGCTGCTCTATCCCAGCCTATTTTAAGTTGGCAGATCGGAAGACACACTTTTACACGTGTGGTAAGAAACGCTCCCATTATTAATCCTTTCTGTATCTCTTCCTTAATGCAGTTTTTGTTTTTGTGTCGTTTTCACATACTTCGGACAGTATTGTTCAATCCTGTGTTTTTTTTTTGTATTTTTTTATCAGCAAACAGAAAGAATACAGTTTATAAGCAGATGTGATGATTATACAAGTATGCTACAATATCATGTATCACTGTAACATGGTAGGGTATTCATCCACCGATGTCACCTCAGCTGCCTTGTAAGTCTAAGTCTCAGCATCGTTTTTGTCTCCTAGTATTTATAGGTTGCAGTAGTAGTTCTGTGTTGTGTTAATGTATTTTATTTAGCTTCTGAGCCTTTAAGGATGGTGCAGAAACACGGTTTCCGCGTGTTGTGAAATTGTTCGACTGCGGTCTTTGTTGCAGGACTGCGTGCCCTGTCGTGTGCGTCATGTTATACAGGCCTGGTCGTGTCTGCTCGTCACTGGGTCAACATTCAGCATTGGGTGTAAGTGCGGAGGCCGGAAATGAGGGCCAGATCCTAATAAATAATAAATCGTAACTTTCTGTGGCGTAAAATGGGACCTAATCCATGTTTTATAACTGACACTTTAAAAGACAGGCACGTAATGAAATATCCTTACATCGTTTGATTTATTACACCGTGTTTATGTTGTCTGTCGCCTGATGCGCTGTATTTCGTATAAATAGGTTACGATGATTTGTTGTGCTGCTGTCTTTCGGTGTTATGTTGTCGTGTTGCTTTACAGTGTAAGTTCCGGGGGGTTTGAGTTCGTTTCTAGTCGCTGACAAAGTGCTGTATGTGCCGGTACCGTGACAACCATCCACATGAAGACGGGAGTAAAGAGGCTTCCTGTAACGTCGCACCTCAGGCAAGCAACAGCATCGAAGTAATTGCACTGTACTAGGCTTGAGGTTTCTTGGAAATGTTATGAATAGTGTGGAGATGACTGTAATTACTGAAAACGTAAACACAGTATCGTGTAACAAATTATTCCTCTACGAGGTACTCGTAAATCTATGCGCATAGTCGTTGATCTTCGTATACTCGTCTTGGGTGAAGTTCTACGAGGGTGGCGTGGGGTTGGTATTACCTGAAAAGCAGTTAACTTGACGTTGATATTGAAGTTGAAACGTCTATCGTGTGGCGATATATTCAGTGGCTAATGCTTCCCGTTTACGGATTGAAGCCAAGAAATGCTATCCAATATTCTGTGATATGGGCAGTATGCACCCGGTCCCCACCCCTCTGCAATATTTCTCCAACGCGCGGCCTATCGAAATACGAAGAAAACAGGCACATGGACGGTGTTCACAGCAGTCTTAAACAAGACGGGTATTCCATGTTAATAATGCCTAGACTGCACATGCATTCATCCACCCGTTCGTGCGCTCCGAATATTTTTGACTAGGCAGTAGGCATTCCATATGGTGCTGGATTCCTATTTTATTTTGAACTGTCAGCCGTTCGGCAGATAAAATAGACCTCAAGAGAATGCGGCGAACTGGTTCGGATCAGTTCCCCGAGCGGTACCTCCTCTTGCTGTAATCTGGACCTTTGAGAACTGGCCGAACTGTGGCTCCAGTTTTAATGCAGGCTGTGAAGACTCCAAATTCCTTGCAGGTGACCCAGCACTCTCTCTGTTCAGAGCGTATACTTTCAGAAGATAGTAATTCTTGCTTCCCGTTCCTAAATTCTTATATATGTGCGTAATTTAATTTGTTTACATTGTGATGTGTGGGTTGTTTGTTCCACAGTGACAAGGATACGTAACCTTCCGTTTTATTTCTTGTTCGGGACCTTAAAATACGCCGAAAGAACGTGGTTTGTACTGCTGCTCGCTCTCTTTCTTGTGCAGCTGTTCTTGTTCTTTAGTTACACCGCTTTTTTAAAATCTCACTTGTGTAAAGCCTGTAAACCGTTTTGATGACATTTCGTTGTTTCTGTTTGGAACTTGAGTCATATGGAATGTTGATGATTCAGCTAAGAAGCCCCAACTGCGCAAGTTACAGTACTATGGGCAAGGGAAAGTGCCTATGTTGGTAGCACTGCTTAAAGCATTTTGTGTAGGTCTGTAGGAATAAAAAATGGGTAGGGATAGCTCAGCTGGTATAGCGACTCGCTACGGGCTTCACTGTCCGGGGATCGAGTACAGGCGCGGCGAGAACTTCCGCACCCGCCTGGACAGGCCCTGGGGCCCACCCATTCTCCTGTGCAATGTGTACCGGGTCGCTTTCCCGTGGGAAAAGCGGTCGGAGCGTGGCATTTACCACCCACCCCCAACTTAACGCCGCGATTCAAGGAAGAATAGAACTATACCTCTCCTCCTTGGGGTCTTCATGACGTGTTGTAAGGTGAACTTTGCCTTTACCTGTACCGATAAGACACGCTGTTATTATAAAGATGCGCCTTTTTCCACTCCGTTCCTTGTTTGGAATGAGGTAACTGACCAATTTCTGAACTCCCGCAGTAGAATGTTGTGCTCCCAGTATGATCGATGAATGTACCGGTGACCTCGAAGATGGTTATGTTACTGTTTTGTAAGGGAGGCGGCAGCTGTTTTCAGAAATTGGAGTATATGTTTAGTTCATACAAATGAAAGTGCTCTTCGGTAGCTTATGTTCACGAAAGCCTTATAACGGAAGCACGTCATATCCAGCATTTCGTGTTCAGGCCCCGTCCCATGCCTTGTGTCTTCCCAACGGAACAGCAGGTGAGCAGATAGTACAGTGGACAGTTTTAAGGCGTGGAAACGTGCGTGGTGCAATAGAAGTTGTGTCAAAGAATGGTGAACGTGGATTTGCATTCTTCGTCGAAAGTTCGCCCTGTGAACCATGTATATTTCGCTTTAGCGCTAATAAAGAGCTGTGGTGTTGTTGGGAACCTGTGTTTATGGCTCTGAAAAACCTGCCTATAACGGAACCGCAAGGGCCAGAATTTCTTTCCGTTTCAGTAAGATCCCATTTAATACAGGTATTTGAAGTTTTGATCTTGCATCTGATGCCCAGATTCCGTTTAAGACAGTTTCACTACAACATTAATTCGACTGGTATTTGTATTTGAGATTCAGTGTGTTTTCTGCGAAGTAGAGCCTGTATTTTGTGTCGTGTTCGCAACAGCGCTTATTAGCTTCGGCATTTATATCTTTCTACGTGTAACTTTTTTGCTGTATCGGGTGGACAAAGGTCAGGTCCACCCGAGACAGGTTTGGTTACCAGTAACGATCGCTTCAACTCAAGTTCTGTATCGTGTAAGCACTCCAATCGAACACATCTCGCCAAGTATTTATCGGAGGGAGATGTAAAGCACACACTTCATGCCCTACACACTTGGGCAGTAAATCTTGCGGAATTCAAGATAGCTGAACAAACGGGAAGGTGGCCTGAACATTTCGTACGTTGGAATGCATGTGTAGTTGAATTCCATGCTTAACAAGGTTATGATTATTACACACAATATATGAAAAGTGTTTAGCGCAAATTATGACGTCAGGAAAGTCGTAAAGGAGATACAGTGCTCGTATGTCTGGTAAGTGGTTCATAATCTCGCATTTTGGCTATCTGCAATGAAATATTTATTTAGGTGATTGGGTGGTGATCATGAAATGGTTTGTTTAGACATAAATGTTATATGTAGGTTGTGATCTCGCCTAAGAGTCCGGGGTTTCATTTTAGAAAGTCTGATTAAGATCCACATCTTACATTGTGTAACACCAGCTTCACTGTTTAAGGAATTTTGTGACTGCTGTTTGTTGACACAAGGAATGAGATCACAGAACGCTTGCTGAAAAGCATATGGTGCGCACCCATACATCTGTCGGGCAAACAGTATGGGGATATTTCGGTATTAAACGTCAGCAAATGGATGAAACGTTTCCTCAGGCCAACAGTAATTTAGGTGTATTTTGAATGAAAAATCTGTTTTTTAGTATGTGCTAGCAAATCTCATGTAATTGCCTTTAGGTTGGCAATTTAAGCTGAATATTGTTGGTTTTATAAAGCGATGTTGAATCTAGTTACTTGTCTTACTTTTCAGTGATTAGAGACCGCGAATTGATGTACCTAATAGTATTAACATAAACGGTGGATTTTCATTAGACAGGTCACAGTTTTCTCTGAATTGTTGTGATGTGTTTATCCGTATGCCTGAACATTCCGCTTCTGTTCTGCGAACATTTGAGTGACAGACTGCATTGTCACGTTGAAAGACTGATGATGCTTGTCATTAGGCGCAGATGTCAGATCAACCTGTGAGTAATGGGTTTGGTTATGATATAAAGCTGCCGTTTTCAGATTCCAGCACTGTCATTTATGCACATTAAATGCGCTACGATCGTCCGAAATTAATGAAGTGGGTTTTGAAGTACCACCACTACAGATTGAATTCATAGACAATTCATACCACGTGACTTCAAGTTAATAAGATGAAAGTACTTTGTTGTTATTAACGAAGGACTTCGCCCAGGCCAGTGGTTTATACAGGCTGTACCGTATAAGACGCAGTCCTACATCCCCTCTGCATTTGACACAACATACGCCTAGTCTCTGAGCACAAGTTCACTTCCCTTCTATTGTTCTGTTAGGTATCAGTTGCGCGGTAATTCTGTAATCGACAGTTTTTTTTTTTTTCACCAGAAGGTTTTATGCGTTGGACGGTTTTTTTTCCAGACGAAACGTAATCTGAATTCAGTAGGTAGCCACAAGTCAAAACAGTGGAATATGGAGTACTGAAAACCCACATGCACTGCATGAAGATCGTCTGCATTTGTCAAACATTGGTGTTTTGGTGCACATTTTGCCGAAAACAAATTTTGGGAACGTTGTCCTGCCGAAAATTATGCTAATCTTGTGACGCAGTTCGTTTCTGTGCTGGAAAAGAATGAACGGGATTGCTGGTTTCAGCAGAATGGGGCAACTGCCAGTACTGCGACAGCAACAGAAGCTTGGTTATCGCGCTGTCGGGCGTCGCTTTTGGCCGTAACGATCTCCAGATCCTACGCCAATTCACCATTTTTTTTTTCTTCTGTGGGGGATTTCTTAATCAAAGAGTCTACAGCAATAACCCAAGAAGCCCAGAGGACCTTGAACATAGCATTGATTGGGCTTTTGCCGGCACCTATTACAATCTCTTAGATAAGTTACAAAAAAAAACTTCAGAAGGGTGAATGCTTGCCTTAAAGTGCGGGACATTTTCATCTTCTGCTGTAATAACATATGTGTCACATTCTTGGTTACCTCTGGAAAAATGAAATGAAATTAATAATTTACAGTATTGAGTGGCGTTTTATGCAGTACGTTGTGTATTTACAAAGGACATATCTTGTCGTGTTAAAGAAATTGTAGCGAGTGTTTGGCTACTAGTATAGGGTAATAATTGTATTTAATGACAGCTCTCATTGACAGTAACTCTTGAATAAGATTCGCAAAGATTATACTCGTACTGTCATACTGGGTTGGCGTTTGTTTTTTTACATATTACTTTAGAGTACCGGCCACAAACTTATCTATGATTTTATTCGTTTCGGAGGTAATGAGAAGATCCATTCTACTTTATGCACATTGAACGCGGGTTTGAACGAGCGTTTCACAAGATTTGGAATACAGGCAGTCCCCGACTTTCGAACACAGTTCATCCCAGGAAACGTGTTATATGTTGTAACGGGTGTTCCGTTCCCGTTGCTTAAAAGTACTTAAAAATTCCTGTTTATGGGCAAAAAACAAAACAGTTGTAGCAATAATTTAGGTACATTCAGGCATTTATTCAACCAAAGGTAATAGTTAACGTTCCTTCCATCACGCTAGCCAATACTTTGCATAATTCTGAGGGCTGTATAAGGGATGGCCAACGAATTCCTAAGCCATTAGTTGCCTTAACGTTGTTGTTTAAAACATTTCCATACGTCTGCTTTACAGTACATTGGCCACATTCTAAACGCAAGTTACGTATTGCCACCGTCATGATTTAGGTTCCCTTTCTTCCACCAGATTGCGTTACCAGAGGAAGTGGCCAGGTTAGGCAACAACAAAGAACACGGGGTCTCACCAAAACCAGCCAACATGAAAACTCAACCGTCCACACCAACATCAAAGTTGTCAGTTGGGTTACAAAATGTAAGCAATACAAATAAACTTCCCGGAGTTATGTCTTGCTCGACAGCTCTAGTGGGCCTACTCCTCGTTTTAGAGACATTGTGATCACAGTCAGTCATGCTTGGATTACACGGGGCTACTCTATATGCTAGTCGCCAACGGGTTCACTGACTCTTAAACTCCTGGCTGGCGACTAAATCCGGGCGATTAAATTTGCAGTTTGTTCAACTTTACTCGCTACTCGCTTCTATCCCGCTTGTAAACTTGGTCAATATAATTGATACGGCCAGTATATACCTTGTGACAAAACACTAAAATTCTTCAGTATATCTCAGTAGCATGTAAGGCGCTACAATCCTTGCCTTAAACACGCCCACACTCGATAGGACTCCTGTGGACTAGTGATCGGCCCGTCGCCGTGACCTCTACCTGGTAGCACATAACATTCACAAGACATACATCCATGCCCCCGGCGGGATTCGAACCCTCAGTCCCAGCAAGCGAGCCGCCGCAGACCCGCGCCTTAGTCCGCACGGCCATTGGGATCGGCCTTGCTGGCATTAGTAGTTGCAAAATAAGTTCGGGGCTCAGTTTTACAGTGCCACTGTGCGATAGCTCGAAGTGTTCTTTCGTCAGATGTGTACGAATGTCCGAATTCGGCGTACGAAAGACGGATTATTAGGGTTGAGAATTTGTAATGTACGAAAGTGCGGGTTTAACGGAAGTCGCATGTACGAAAAGCGAGCTCCGCCTTCACAGGTATGTCAGGGTTAGTTACGCAGTAACCTGTGTAGTGAAAGGTAATGTTACCCACCTCCATGCAGAGTCTGTCAGCCGAACCGCATCCCTCATTTATTTCCGCCTTCAAACTTTCATTGAATTAGCAGTGTGCTGAGTAGGCGGATGAAACTAAGGTATAGGCGGAAACGTCTCCTTTTCTGTTTATTTTCGCCTGCTTTGTGTTGGTTTTGTCTCGCCATCCGTCCGTCACATGCTGTTAAGATTAGCGTCAATGTTAAAAGAGATGTATACGTGTATATTCCTCTTGTTGGTGTCTGCGTGCCTGTGCGAGGTGTCCGTGGAATCCGAAACTTGGCTTGTCGACTGTAATGCGCAGGAGCGGAGTAAGTAGGGACTATGCTGTTAACGAGACTGTAACGAGGGCTGTTTACATATTCTTTATTCCGGGGGTTGTTACAGTGTTGTTAAGTAACAGACCCGCCCCGTACATTCATTAAGTTCCGTCGGACTGTGAGGTGGGTCTGATACAGTTGCTTCTGAAACCCAAGAATGAGAGCAAAAATGGGTCGTGGAAGATAAGAGAAAACTTGTTCTGTGGTAACAAGTGACGAGATGGCTGTCGTTGAGAACTTTTCTTTAGGTTTAGGTCGTGTGGCACATAGTAGTGAGCAGTTGTAGCTACGCGGGGGAAATTTAATATGGAAATCGGTGGTAAAACGTACATGCACGTAATAGACCTAAACGAAGTGACATATTCAAATTTACAGTCGCGATGACAACGATATGAAACTTTGAGCTTGTGCCCGACAAATTATACGCACACAGAATCTGTACTTAAGTAATTTTCGTAACATAAGTGAAATAAAGTGGCACCGATACACGAGAAGAGTGTGTACAGGTGCCGACTTACGTAAGCGTTCCGTTCAGTTCGCGGACAAAGCCTGTTAACCAATTTCATGTTGTCAGAATCCCAACTTGTCTTCAAGAAGACATGTTTTCCCTTCCAATTTAATTTCGCGTTCGCTGCAACAGAGAAAAAAAGAGAGACAGTAAGGACTTCCTTTGGTCCGTGGGTATGAAACGCGTCACTAGGGTATGACGCTGATACTGTGTAACTTCCTACGTAAAAGTTTCCATAATTGTGTCCTGTTATTGCAGCGGGAATATTATCATCTCTGGTAATACTAACCCTGCGATTCAGCGTTGCTAATTCCCAGACCAAGATGTGTCCCCCCCCCACCCCCCACTCAATTCACTTATCCTCACCACCCGTTTATGTAAGGTTAAGGTTCATAATATCCTCCCATATGCATGGGGTTCATTTACGCGTTTTTGCCATCAGATATTCTGACCACACCCCGTTTTCCATATGTATTTTGTTTGTTTAGTACCTCGTAACCTGGATTTGACTACCCTCACAACACTACAAGTAGTTTATGATGTAATAAATTGCTGTTACCATACCTGAGATTCGCTTCACGTTACGACACACAGTGACAGTTGTATGAGGTTGTCGCGGTTCTCTAGAGTGCAGTTAACTCTTGTGTTCTGCTTCCGTTCGTGTTGGAATTATGCACGAACACCGACTTCGGGTGTAGATCTGTGCCAAATGGAATTGGTTGTCGCTGTGTACCGTGAATTAATGAGACGCTTCAGAAGATCATAGAGTGCGCCCTAGCGCTTAAACGTCACGTAGTTTTCCATATAATATTTAGTTTTTAGTTTTCCGCAATGCCTTTTCATAGTTACCTTCTTGTTTCACCGAGGATGATGGGACGACCATATGGTGAGGTTTGGAGAGTAAATGACTGCAGCTCTTAGGAAGGTCTGGAGCTTGAGAGTACTCTGTGGTCTGTACAGAGTCGTCAGCGTTGCCTGTCTTGGCCAGGAATACGGAGTGTATCTGAAATGCTTGGGCAAACTTCACGACTGAGATTATAGCAGAAATTTTCACTGAAACTGGAATCATTATCAACACTTCCACAGAAGTGTAATGATTTAATATGGCAGGTTATAATAAGCAGTCCATCGTACTTCCGTATGTGAGTAAATACGTATACGTTTGCATATACAGGACGTGCGTTTCCCAAAGTGTACTGCGGGGTGCGCGTAGCATGTTGACACTGGCAGTTTTTCGGATAATTTCCCGTTGTGCTACAGTCCGTGACAAGATTATGTCTATGAACACTGTCTGACTTATGGTGCTGGCCGGGTATCACATCTTTTAATACTAGCCGTCTCTGTACAAGCTTGCTGTGGCGATGCAACCATTTTCGAGAAATGTTTTGCTACATAGCCAGCGCATTTTGAGCTTCCCTTGTGTTCGATCCAAGTAAAATACGGTAAAAGTTTACTGGATACTGCCACGATGTGCGACTGCGGTGTTGTTTGTAGTTAGTGCATTATCCCTGTTGTGGTGAACTGCACCAATGAATGTGCCAGGTTTTGCTGCTAGACTAGCGTACTGCTTGCACAGAGCATTTTTTTCTCTCTAGAATATAGCGTGTTGCTGATTTTTCGGTTTTTTGGCCATTCGGAGCGTGATCTTGAGAAACCTTGTTGATCCGTGTTGTGACCCAGACGGTAGGTCGCCAGTCTGCCACTGTTGAGGTTCGGGAGCGATCCCATGCAAGTCCGTTTGGGGTTTGTGGTGGACAAAATGGCACCGGTTTGAGGTTTTTATCCCTGACTACCGATCCAGTAGTTCTACGGACTCATTTCATTCACCTACTACCGGCACCGTATAATCTGAGTTATCAACAACTAAATCACTTGTCTTTTACGAACTTAACACTGAGCCCCTACAGAGGCGCGAACGTCTTTTATCTGCCACATCACACGGTCTTTAAACTTCGAACATTTTCAGGGCACTGTATATGCAAGTGGTATCGTTTTGTGAATCCACGAAGTGTTCATTGTTGTGATACTTGAACCATGATTCGGGGTTCTTTTAACGGAAAAAAAACATGATAGTGTAATATATATGTGTGTGTGTGTGTATATATATATATATATATATATATATAGAGAGAGAGAGAGAGAGAGAGAGAGAGAGAGAGAGAGAGACTTCATCGGATACAAACTGTGGAGGTTGAAATTTTCGTATTAGTTGCCTTATCTGATCTTAGCATTAAGTTTGTATTTCTCGCCCGTAACTACGTAACATTTTTCTTCGATTATAAATGGAAACGATTAGGATCTGATTTTTCTGCCGTTTTTGGTTGTCACAAAACATTTTACGGCGAAATTTGCTCACCTAGCCCAGTTCGTATTTGAATCGGCAAAATCCGTTTACATTAGGGATTTATCTGTACTACAACTACTACTAAGTAGTAGTAATAGTAGTAGTGTTTTGTTGTAGTACAGAGACGACTACTACTACTACTACCACCACTGCAAGTGGAATAGCTCGGTCGCTAGCAGGCCTTTAAAAAGGAGGCTGATAATGGAAGATGTCCGTTGTGTTAAGGTGAAGAGGACTGCACTGTCCAGAAACTAGAAATTTGAAAAGTTGATTTAAAAATGAAGAACAGTTAAATTTGAGTATGGAGATAGCCTACAGGAAAATTCTAAGGTGTACTGAAAAGGTAAAGCAATCCCATTACAGGCCTGGAGAGGCCCTGAGGTTTCCAGGAGGTTGAGGCTCCCAGATTTCAAGACAATCGGCACATGAAGGTGGTAAGGTTTGTCAGCCCTACGCACCGGCCTCCTTCATACCCAGGAAATACTCCTGGTACTCATTCCTGTTAGAGGCTGAGTCAATCCCAAGGCCATAGTGCGGCCGGAAGGATTATATCAATGAAAAATATAATTGACACCATCGGGAATCGAACCCGCGACCTTCCGGCTTGTGGCGCAGTGCCTCAACCACCTGCGCCACCGCGTACCCCTGTTCTAAGGTTTACTGACAGAGCTAAAATGATAAATTTTATCAGATATTAGGGCAATTTCGATTATAAATGATTTAACAGAACAGAATATTTGAATATATTAATATAACGTATGATGACGAAGGGCTAACACCGTGATGAACCGGTGTTAATCGGGAGGTAGTCCAGACTGAATAATTTGAAAGTTCTGTTTGCTACCAGTACCTCAAGGAAATGTTCGAAAGCGGAAGTATTGAGGATCTAGAGGGTGCACGCGCCTGGGATTCTTGATTTTTGTTCGCGAAATCGGTGGTTGTATGTACGATTTGAAAACATTGCGTTAAAATTATGGCATTTTTATTTCGTAGATGTTATGTTTCCACAACAAGTACGTGTTACCTTCATAATGAGCGCATATAAGTTGTCTGGTTCACTTTTTATAGGTGTGTGTGTTTGCGTGCGGCCGTGTGATACTTCATTTCCATATTGTGAACACGTTTCGGGCGTATGCTCCCTGTCGCATTTACATAGAGCCCTTCATAATGATTTGGCACGTTGTGGTGTAGTTATTAATTTTACGCACTCAGCAGACGAAACCCACCAAACGGTTTATATTTTCGTGTTTATTGGCATTCAGATTGCTCATTATGACTGTGTTACCAGGAGTGAAAATTGTCACGTGCTTTGTTTTGTTGTGTGATTCATGCAATTTTGTTGGCATAGCGTGTAATGTAAACTCTATTTACGCCAGAGTCCGTACTGCTGGTTCATTCGATTTCAAAGGGTATCGGTAAATTAACTTGTCTGAAGTTGATTTTGGTTTTTCTCTTTTGATTCATACATTCATGACGATCTGTATCGTCGGTGGGTTTTGTTTGAATAGTAAATGTCAGGCTTTGCATAATTACAGTTCGTTGTGTGCTTCTGACATGTTTTGGTACAAGTCTGAGAGAAACGCTTTATCACACAGGCATGTTGTGTATATTCATACTGTTGCTGGACGTTTCATTCAGGGAAAAAAGGGTTTTTTATCATTCACCGAGTAGTACATAAATCTCAATCCAAATCTATTTAAAATGGTGTATTCTTATAGGGAGTGCGGCTCAAAGGAATTACCTTCGACCTTTTAGTCGCTGGTGATAGGAATCTTCTGGGCTTGATTAGTAGTGCTACACTTTCTTAAGGTACTGTATTTATACGTCTTTGGACAACACTGTTCGCTTCCGATATTACCTGTTTTGGCCAGTCTCATGTATTGCCTGTTCGTGTGAAATTAAGCACCGCTACCGGGCGTGGCGTTCGGGTGTGCTGGCAGTTGTATTTGTTCATTAACGATTATCAACAGCAGAGATCGGTGGCGGGCACTTGTGAATGCGGTAATGAACCTTAGGGTTCCAAAAATGCGGGGAATTTGTTGATGTTAGCTGAGAACAGGTTAGCTTCTTAAGAAGGATTCTGCTTCATGGAAAAAGTAGGTAAATAAGTAAGTCGACATAGTGCATGGGTCTCCAACTCGCGGCCCGCGTCTACAATTACTATTTATGTATAGACTACTGTCATAAATTTTATAATAATTTTTTGTTATGTGTAGCATTTAACTATGATTTTTTCCCCGTGCGGCCCACAGTCCAGCTCACATTGACGGTTATGCACCCCCCCCCCCAAACAAAAGAAATAAATATAAAATGTTGGACACTCCTGGTATAGTGACTAGGTGTGGGCTAGACTCCGAGGAATCGCAGTTCTGTTCCCGGCACAACCAAAAGTCTTACGTGTTCTCACCTCCATCTAGTTCTAGGTTCAGAATGGGTGGTGCCATACCTTCATCCCCCCCCCCCCCGCTGTACCTTCATGGCGTACAGAGGGGCATCTAATCTTTACTTCAACGAATGTTGGCTCGGAGGCAGCCTACTTGAGTTTGGGAGTTTTGTGATTGTTCTCAATCTCCAGACAATTCGCTCGCAGCGTATTTTATTTTCACATCGATTTCTGACGAATCGTTTCGTCAGTCAAGGCATGATTGCGAGTTCCCGGGCACCTGATGGACACTAAAGGGGTACGAAATGCTCCGAAAGTGAATTTTGTAATGTGCACTGCCAAGCACAGAGGGGACATCCTCCCCCTCCCCCCGCGAGATATAAACACAAGTAAATGCTGCCAAGCATTGTGTCGGAAGTTGTGCCCAACTCCTGACGGTGGTCATCGTCATTCATCATCGTAGACCTTAGACGTGGTAAACGGTCTTGTGAAGCAACAGAATAAACGAGTCGTGGCAGATACAAGTTGTGTCAGAACTGTGGTTATTAGCTCACGATTAAGGCGTATAGAGTCATGACTTGGTCTTTAAGTTCAACAGCAGATTCGGCTTCATTTTCCGGCCTGTATAGCTACGGGACACCTGAAGCAGCTGAAACTTGGCTTCAGCCGGTCTGAAATCGGTGGTGCAGAGAATTCCACCTCTACTGGGAGTATACCTCTCTTTGTCCTGCAATTGAATTGCCTGACTAATGAGGCTCATAATTATAGGTGCTTTGTTTTGTGCCTGTTAGTGAGATTCATGCGGATATTGCGTCACAATTACTGCCCCAAGAGACCACGTGTTGTCGGTATCGATCCCGAATGAGGTCACTTCCGTGGATTGTCTGTGCGGCCCTGGGCCTGTGAGTGACATGGACAGGTCTCTGGTGATTGGTATTCAAGTTGGAGCCACTTGTCTCGCAGTTTGTCATCAACCTGTTTTGTAATACAGTACGCATGTTCCTGTTCCGTGCTACAGTGAAGTATCTTTTCCACTTCACTTGAGTGCTGTCAAGTTCATTCTGATCGATTTGCAGGTTGTTAGGTCACTGGCGGAACGTATTGTCGAGGAATTGTTATTTGTGTACTGTCCTTCAAAAATTCGTTGTTACAGTAAGTTTAAAAAAAAAATGGTAGGCGTGCATTGTGACCACCCTTGCATTCCTTCGACCATAGACTCATGCAGTCGAACCCGGTTATAACGACATTGGTTTATACCACACTTCGTCTATAGCGACAGATATTCTGTCGTACCAATTAATTTCTCACTGCTGACCGTATTATTACACTCATCGGTTAACGACACAAAATATACAGTCCCTTCTATGGCGTTATTAACCGATTTAGGCTGTAATTTATGTTTCTCCGTGCGTGAGAATTTTTGGACGTTTTTATGGGAATATCTTGTGAAAAATGAGTAAAGTGGCGTCCCTTCAAGTAGATGTTAGATTCGATTCCAGGCAGGAAATTGTAATTTCTTGTAATGTTATTGTTTTGGTGCTTTCATTATTTCCGGAGTGAAGACCTCGGTCGAAGTGTGAAGATTTTCTTATACGTCTTGTTGCATGGTAACCAGTTGAAGCATAATTGTGCCTTCGCCCCACACAACACCGTTAGCCGTCTTTTGTATGTCTTGGTCGTCTTTTATGGTTCATTTGACTTTGAATTCCTTGCTGATCTCCTACACACCCGCGGTACTGACAACTTAAAGCAAGGCGGTCCGCTCATTTGCTCGTTTGGCAGAATTAACTCTTTGAAGCCTAAGATTAACGTGAATTATATTTATATCCATCTCGCCGTGCGCAGTCGACACCATGCATATCGGTTATGAGAACCAATCAGTTAATGCCGCACAGGGGAATCCCGTTGCTTGTTCCGACATCCGTACCAAACGCATAAATGAATTGTGCGCGCAAAGGTAGAATACACCAGCCGGAAAATTTCTCCGATTCTGGCTGTGGTCCACTGGACCATACTTTTGATAACTTATATTTCATTTTTTTTAAATTGTGTTGGTGTCCGGTTGTACACTAATTACAATCGTCCCGGAATGTGGATTAAAGGTCTGTACCGTTGTTCATTATTAAATACTTCGTGTCTAAATAAATACCAGCGTGTTGCTGCGTTTGCAGTAGATATCAGCGTTCCGGATGAGATACCGCCAGCTTTAAAGCGGATTGATATGGTGTGGGAATTTTTTGTTTACACCTGCACGTGAAATTTATAAAACATATTGCCTTTCACATTGGGAAAATATCAAATGATATAGCTGTTTTACGTTCATGGTCGTAACACTAATACTCTGGTCAGAACGTATAGTGTTTAGCTTTCTGTTTAAAGGTTCACTGCTCGAATCTGTACTGATTACGTATCGTAATGCTTCGTTCTTTGACGAGTACACTCCTGCGCCAGTTTCTTGGCGCATGCTTTGTTTCAGTCTTCAGTAGAATCTTGGACTTTTTCAGTCGTCATAACGAAGTCATCGTGTTGTTTGTTATTACACACTAAATTAATGGTTGAATGGGTTCGTTGGTACTGTTCTGTGAGAAACGTACAGACTGCCTCGTTCAGGTTCCGACTTTTGCTGTTGGTGGCCAGTTTCTGTTGTAAATGTGGGATATGCGTTTCCGCGTTATGTTCAGTGTGTCCAGCTTAAAGCGGAATCCGCTCATATAACCTACAGATTTCCTCGTAGGTTGTGCAAATGTCTACTGTGTCTGGCGTTTTCTACACACCGCAGAGCGACTGGTAACGCCGTCCGTTCTTCAGTGCTCAGCCCCCCTTCCAAAGAATCTCTGTATAACATAATTTAATAATTTTACCTCTTTGAATAGGAACTAAATTCACACTGGGAACAGAAGGCTGCGCTAGAATTGTCATATAAGGGCTTCAGAATACACCGTAAAATGATACTGAACTTTGTTATTACTTCCAGTGTCAGGTATTGCCAACACTTCGTTTTATGAATTCTGTATAGGTCAAGATCGATGCCAGGAATGTGGGTCCTGCTGACATCGTCTGTGTTTGCTTATTGCCCCGTGTGGTAGCGTCGTTTTCGGAACATTGATCGGGCCTTTACTGCGTTCAATCGAATGCGTCCAGCGCTAAGCTATGATTAAATTGTACTGTACGTACATAATGATTGAATATGTTGTGAACAGGACTATTATATAATACTCATTTTCATATCCATGGAAGGGGAAGTGGGTTAAGCTTATTTATGACGGTATGTAAGAGTTAATACAGTGATACTTCGGCTAACGAAGATAATTCGTTCCGGAATCACATTCGTTAGCCGAAACACACATACAGACGGAAAAGATAAACTCCTGGAATGGCCCGACCGCTCATGTTTGCTGCTTTATGTTAGCGCGCGCATCCACTAAACATTCGTTAGCCGAATCCATATTCGTTAGCCGAGTCCGAAGAACAGCGAAAAAAATCTTCGTTATCCGGGTCACTCGTTAGCCGAGGTATCACTGTATTCGTTTTAAGTTTCTTTTCCGGACAAAATTGTCCGTGTATATTGATTGGCACGGTCTACAATATTCTACATGTTTTTCTCGTCCTAGGCAGCGATGATAGTTGCTTGGTGTTTACCAATACGGAGTTTTGTGTGTGTCGTAACAGTTCAGGGCGTGGGGGGAATGTTTGTCGTGCGGCTGTCCTCATGCCTTGTACGTCGTGTTCCACACACACACACGGTGCCATGTTTGTTACATTGTAGTATTGTAAACGTGCTATCACTTCTGTTTCAGATTGATGGTGCAGGGATTTTAGACTCGAAGTTACTGCGTGCTTCGTTTTCACCGGCATGTAAATTGCAAGGTTACTACGCGGAATTAACGTGAACTTGAAATTGTGGGACACGCGATATCAATTCAGAATACTGAGTGGTTATCAGAAATCTTGTTACGACGCTTGTTCTCTAAACTCCAGGGAGCAGGATCATTGAGAAGCTAACAGCTGCTTATCTAATCGAGAAATTTCCCGCATTCTGTGAAACTCAAATATTTGTTACCGCATTCACAAGGGCTCACCACCGCGTTTCTCTGTCCTGAGCCTAAGTCCGAGGCTGGAGAAATGGTTCGTAGCATGGTTAAGTTTTTACGGTGAGGTGTTGTTAGCACCTTGCCCAGTCCCCCAAGCTCGAGGACCACCCCTTGCCGGCTTCCGCGACTGCTTATTCAGTATATTCGCAGCTGCCCTCCATATCGAGTACGCAGTTGCACTGTTGGTGGAGGCACTGCGCTACAAGCCGGAAGGTCGCGGTTTCGATTCCCTATGTGGTCATTGTGTTTTTTTTTCACTTAATCCTTCCTACCCCACTATGGCCCTGGCATCGACTCAACCCCAAACAGAAAGGAACACCAAGGGTATATCCTTGGTAGGGGGTAAAGACGGCCGGTGCGTAGGTCTGAGAACCTTGCACCCTTAATGTGCTGATTGTCAGAAATTCTGGGAACCTTAGCCTTCTGGAGCCCTAAGGACCTGTCCAGGCCTGTAAGGGGATAACTTTTTTTAGTTCCACTATTGGAGGCCGATCCTTCTTCTGTTACTCGACTTAATTTCAGGTATTTGATTCTTGTGTGGCATCTAATGTTTGGTTTATTCTCGGAGTAACCATGTAGCTGTAGTTGTGCCTTTTGTCCTATTCTTCTGCATCTGTAGACCACGAGCTTCGCGTTGATTTCCTTTTGCCACAGCAGATGCCGCTGTTGAGTGTCTGGGATGTACCCAGTTCGAGTCTTGACATTGGGTGGGGCTGAATTTCTACGTGAATTTCCTCAGTGTCTCCATCTGACTGCTCTGATGTTACGTTAAAGTTAGGTCATTCATGGTCGTTCCCAATGACCCTGGATCATCTTCAGGCTTATCATTGAGACAAGGTCAGCTGATGAATTCGTAGTCACCAGACTGACAACCACATTCTTTAACCCTTTAAAGACGAAGCGCAGGCTGCTTTATTTAAAGACCCAGTCCGTACCGTGCAGTAAACGGTTTTCATCTCGGTTATAAAAACCCATTAGTTTATGCTGTAAGTGGCACAAGTCGCTGTTTGTTCTGAGATACTTACTCGATGGTGCAGAGTCCTTCTTGAGAAGCTCACTGGTTTGCAGCTAGTCAAGAAATTCCCCGCATTTCACGGAACCCGAAGGTTCATTACCGCACTCACAAATGTCCGCCACCTGTCTCTATCCTGGGCCAGCCCAGTCCAGTCCATATACCCACATCCCACCTCCTGGAGATCCTGTGTTGTGAAGAAACCACAGCTGGACTGAAGCTCCCTGAAGGTGGTGGTAATAGACACCAAAACTCATAGGAACAAGAACGAATAAGTGAGTGAAGAACACAGTGTAGTGCACAACAGTTGGTAAATAAAAGGATAGTATAGAACGTGGTGCATGGTGTGTACAGTATTGAAAGGTAGTGAAATATTAAAATTTATCGTTAGTTGTGGCAGTCTTGCATGTGTGGTTTTTGTGTATAGACACATTTAAAAATAAACCCATGAGCCAAAACGATACTGCACTCTGCCAGCACTGATGGAGTTATTATGGTAGTAAATTACATGTGATTAAAAGGCAGTGACTAGCCAGTAGCAGTAGTTTATTATGCCTATTTATTACCAAAGCAGAAATATCCTACAATTTGTCTTATTACGCAGTATTAAAACTACAGTAGTATACCTACTTACTTACTCCATGGTGCAGAGTCCTTCTTGAGAAACTAACTCGTTTGCAGCTAGTCAAGAAATACCCCACATTTCACGGAACCCGAAGGTTCATTACCGCACTCACAAGCGTCAGCCACTGTCTCTATCTTGGGCCAGCCCAATCCAGTCCATATACCAACGTCCCACCTCCTGGAGATCCGTCCTAATATTATCCACCCATCTACGCCTAGGTCTCCCCAGTGGTCTCTTTCTCTCCGGTTTCCCCACCAAGACCCTATACTGTACTTAAAATGAGATAAACACAAAACAGATAAATACAGTGTGGGCAGAGCGACAGTTGTTGAATGTTAAAAACCTGTTGGTGCACCACGTAACTAGCAGGCCTTAAAAGGGTAAAGTACGAATATGGGAAACGTCGTATGCAATCAGTATGCACAAGTCCTTACACTCGCACTGGGATAATGTTCTTAATAACAGACTAACACTGCAGGGTGTACTCCCTTGTTTTGTCTATTGTGCAGCGACCTCATTTCGTTCACAGCCGGGACCTTTTTAAACGGTTTTTATCAGTCACAGGTTAATAGCATGATAATCACATTGCTCTCTTCTTCACACTTTAACTGCCGAAGGATCATGGCGGTGCTCAGTTTATGAATATTTCAGACGTCCCTTGTCTGGCATATGATTGATATGCATGTCGTTTTCGTAAGTTGGATGTTTTCCCGAAACGATATGTACAGTTCTAGCAGTCTGCTATTCGCATCTGGTTCAGTAAATATGTAAGGTGTGTGTGTGTGTGTGTGTGTACAGTATACAGGGTCATTTTAAGTTTAAGTCACTGAAGTTACGTAGAACTAGTTTGGTAGATGTGCGCTTGAGCCACTTCCCACCGAAGACAAAAACTGCAGTGTGTTGGATATTATCCCGCTACGATTGACAGCAAATTTTGCGCCCCCTACAAATTCAAATAACAAAATTTTACATATCCACTTCACTGCCTTCCCACCGAAAATTAGAACTTAAATGTCTGCATATCAACACGCCCCTCGTTTGTCAGTGTAAATTCCCAGTGTCACGGTTTGCACATAGGTGTGGCCTTGGCTCTATTATTTGCACCTCAGATTTCAGTGAGGAAGATCGGATTTTGGTGTATGTTACGAGTCGGACTGGTAGGGAACAGACATCGGCCTGCTCACGTCTTTGAGCGCTCAGCAGAAGTGGTAACTGCTGCGCTTTGATGCCCATGTTTACAAGAGTTTGTAGGCGCGTTGTGCAGAGTAAAGGTGAAAATGGGCTGTACGTGGGTTAAGGCTGTGGTGGTGCTAATGATGCAGACTGTATTACGTCTTTCGGAAGTGACGTGTCGTGGTGTGTAATGCAGTAATCCCCCGCACTTCGCGGTTTAGCTAATTCGCGGTTTCGCCCCGAGAATAAAAATACATCACCCAGACTGTTAAGTGGATACAAGCATCTAAAGTGTTCGATGATTGAAACATGTGTTCGAGCCATACCGCATGATGTTCAAGGAGCTGAAGGAAAAGTAGTAGCTGTTCCTCATCACAGTGTTTGTGCAAAGAGAAAATTACCAAAACACTGTTTTTTGGAGGGGCGATCACTTAATCACGTATTTTCACTTTTTGAGGGTGTCTTGGAGTCGTGGAACATAATCCCCGCGAAAAGCGATGGATGGCAGCAGTGTTCCCCTGCAGGTGACGCATGTCATGACACGCACGTACCACCGAAACTTCGGAACTGTTGGGTTGAGCGTTGGGAACTCGCTAGCAGTTCGTAGGAAGCACACGTGTCCTTCTTGTGGTAATATTGTTGGAGATTTTTTTCATCATTCTTCAACCCCGTGCACGCAGTGATTGTCCTAAACTTCTTCATAGTCGTCATGAAATAGGGGGCCTTACTTGAAAAGGGACCCACTTGATAAGACACAGGTTTGATACTCTTATCACACATCAGTGTATTCCTTACAGAGAGCTGACTTCAGTGCATGCTGATTAATACGTTTACAAAATGTTCAGTTGGACTGTCCTGCATAGTGATAAGTTGGCGACCATCTGAAACTGTGCATATAAAGATATACCTCCTCGCTCTGTGTTCCTGTACTGAATTTCATGTTGCCCTCATGCAGACCATTTTTCTCCTCTCCCCCGCAGGCACCTCAGCAGGTCTGTCTTGAGATCCTTATGCTGTGATGATCAGTGAATCGTGAATTGGGAATGGTGCGTAAGCAAGCGGCCGTGGCGTGATTTCAGGTACCATTCCGGTATTTGCCTAAGGGATTGAGGGAGATAAAAGAAATCAGACAAGTTTTATGGCCTTGATTTGAACCCTGGATTACCGGAATACAAGGCATTGCGTACATCGAATACAAGAAAACTACATTAACAGCAGTTTTCGTCATTACTGTCGTCTGAGATGGGTGTGCCTGAGGATGGCCAGTATGGGTCGAAACGTGTTGTAATAAATGTGAAAGTGTATGGTATAGTGAAGACTGTTGTGTCGACTGGAAACCTCGTGCAGTTGTCGGTTTAAATTTATCACAAATGACAACGGGGTGGCAACATTAATAACGTTCCTGCGCTCTAGATGGAGACATTCAGTCGTCCGCATTGTTTCGAACTGTTCCTACGTAGAAATAAAGTTTTACGGGGAGTGCGAAGTCCCATTTAGGCCTATTTGGTCAGTGATTGTGGTGCTGGCAGTAGTAGTAATAGTAGTAGTAGCAACAGCAGTTGTTGTTGTTGTTGTTGTTGTTGTTGTATGAGGAGGAGGAGGAATAGGAGTAGTAGAAGAGTGAACCCGGATTGTGAACATATATAGTGCTACGTACAGAGGCATTACGTTGTGCACTCTGCTTATTGAATCGTCGTTTGACGTTGTGTTTGGTGTTGTCAGTCAATTGGACCTAGACAAAATGAGCCTCAGTTCTTGCATGGTGTATCCAGCAGGATCAGTACACGATTAACTTCTAGGGATTGCAGCTCCTCTGAGAACACACAAATTTTGTTGATATTGCGACATAAATATGAGTGTTTGATCACAATTTGAAATGACGAGCTCTTCACCTTGTGGTGTAATTGGTTTCCTTCACGTATCCTGCTGGGATGATGAGCTAGCTGTCTAAGTTGAATGAGATGTGGCAGCGTGTGGGCTCCCTTAGCCGTCATTTTGTCGTAACTTGCGGTTGTCGTCAGGTCAAAGTCATTACCACGTACAGCAACTGGTTTTCTATGTCCATGTGGGGGATGACTGCGGAATACGTTATCCAGAATCGATACACGATTTTCCGAGGTTCCTTTCACGTATAAACTGGTGCCAACAAAGTTTGTTGTTATTCAGTAATGTTTATTAGTCATAAGCCAAAGTTTTCGAGGCTTATGACCTGCCTTGGAGAGAATATATGAATATACAGAGGTTTGATTGGGAAGCCTGATGGACGGGACCGCTTGTAAGGCGTAGGTGTAAATAAGATAATACTAAAATAGATCTTCATTGTGTGGAAAGGATGTGGCCTGGATTTATCTGGTTCAGGCCGTGGACCTGTAGCGGGCAGTTTCGAACATATAAATTACCTTTGGGGTTCCACGAAATAAATGGTAACATCCTGATGAACTGAGGAACTGTTAACTCTCAAAAAGGGCGCTGCATGGGTTTAGTTCAGCCATGAATAAAAATCGAATACTTTCATGGCCTGTGTTAGGACAGTGTCTGTGCGTGGGTGCGGTTCGTGGAGACAATTTCCTGTTTCCTTCGTCATTTTACATAATTCTTTTGTGCAAGTGATTAATTATGCATTTTTTTCTCTTTGTTTCAGGTAAGTTAGTCTCCTTTTCATGGAACTGGCTTTTTGTGTACATCCGGTGACAAACAGTGGTAAGTGGCTGTCTTTTCCTGTGTCAACTTGTTCCTTCGTACCGTGGCCATAGGACGTGAAGGGTGGGGGGGGGGGCTTTCTGTTGATTACGTTGTGTCTCTGGACTCCATGTAGGCGTATCCGAGTTTGTGCTTTCGAGATTCCGTTCTTGTAGGCTGCTAGGCGAATAGAAATCTTGACTTTTCGAACATCGTGGGTTTGGGGTGACATGGTGTAGCCACTTTGCTACTGTCTGAACCATGCAAGGGCAACATATTTTACTCTCCTAAACGCCCAGACCGACTGTGGGGCACATTCGTCCTCCTGTTCCTAGGGTACCGGGAGAGGGGGGGGGGGGGCCGGGGACATCGCGGCCGGGGCTTGAAACCAACCACTTGACTCCCAAGTGTCAGTGATATGGGGAGTGCAGCTGTACCTCTGCTCCCTCTGCCTTATGATTTGATGGTGTACTTAGGGAAATATTTGTTGTTATATTTTGTTTTGTTGTTACACACCCGAGACGGAACTGGAAATCTATATCGTGGAAGTCAGTGTGTTGGGTGTGGGATATTTTTCTACCATGTGTGTTAAAGTGACTGTCCATTCCCACGACTTCTAAAATGCTCGTGACATCCCGGTACGATTCTGAAATGTATAATTGTGGACGTTACATTGCATGTTCGTGATATTGTGGATTCATTTCTTTTTACGTTAAAATATGCGTTGTGCGCTGTCTTATGTTATTTTTTGTTAAGTCCTTAAGTTTTCATTACGAAGGGATTTCATTGGACACTATTACAGGTTCTGTTCACGTGCAGTGACTGTACTCGTATATGAAATGTTATGAACTGTGTACGCGAAACTGCACATACTGTATGACCGATACTTTTTATTTAAAATTTGGTCCATTTGAACCTGATATCTGTTATAAATGGCTTCTAAGTTGAATGTGGTTGTTACTTTGTAGTTGTAGGTGTCTGATGTTGCTTTGAAAATTCCTGGAGATTCGTCCAGTCCAACTTCCCTGTTTATTTTGGATGCTACTTTGTTTCATTCTGTTCATATATGTATGTTGCGTTTTCTTGATACGGTACGTTCGTTGTGTGCTGCTGCATTTAGGGTCTTGTTAGGGCTGCTACTGCTGCAATTGGATATTGTAGTAAAAACGCGTAATCACGTGTGGTTGCAGTGGTTGAGGACGTAACTTTATGTTCACCTTCGTACACAAACGCTGAGTTTTTGTATGTAGTTCGTTCACCTCCGTCTTCAAGAGAAATTTTTAATATCGTGTGTAGTGCGGAATTAGCAGTGTAGTTAGTCCGTTTCAAGCAGCGATTCCTGCGAAATAAAGAAAACCGTATACCTTTTTGTCCTGTTTTAACAAGCAGTGAACACGCATATTTGTGCCCACCTTTATTCGTAACCCAGTTAATAACAACTGTGGAACTCGCTTTAACACTGATTCAGCTGTTCAGAAAACACCCGGCTGCGTTAAGCGTGAAGGTTCGTCGTCAGTCAGTAAGGTGGCCATTTTGTTCACATTTTAAATGATGCAATTCAGCTCACTCCCCATGTAATACGAACTCCCATCATCTCGAACTCACCAAGTGCCCTCTGCCCATGAAGTCGAACCAAAATATTGGGTTCCCCCCTCCCTTCAAGTGCCGTACATGCCCACGTAGTTTTAGAAAATTGACTTGCCATCAGGTTCTCCATGGTTAGTTCGTCCGCATGAGTTCAGAATGTTGTCACGTACAGGATATTTACCATAACTGGTACCTTACAAAATGGAATGTTAGTTTGGTAAAATAAAGCTTGATGAGACAGACGTATGTAGAAGGATAATATTAAAATGGATCTTACAGGATTAGGAAGGACTGTGTACGTATACCCATACACGAGTAATATGTGTTGTTATTTGCGTATATATCGGTCGTATTACGGATACGAAGTGTGAATTTATGTGGCGTTATCGTACAGAAGTCATGTTAAATATTGGAGCTCCGTTTTTCCCCCTTAAGAACGGAATGTATTGCATTTTTATACCGGGATACAGTTAATTGTGGCCCCTCGTATGGCCAGGATCCCACAAAGCATAATCACAGGGCCTACGGGTAGGTAAGGATTCTTGCTGTGGTCGTTTATTGCGCTGTCACGTGATTTGAATTATTTTTACCTAAATGCATACCGGAGTTCCAGTTGATCAGGTTTGCTGCCTGTAATGAAACGTGAACCTATTTCTTCACTTGATTACCGACAAGATGTTTGCCCATTCCGAGTACTAGCAGTCATTCGAGTATCCAGACAGACGCCGTCGAGGCTGTAGTCTCGTATTACGGTTCACGTGACCGAGACAGCAAGAAAGCCTGCTGCTTCACCAGGTGTCCTTAGGTATAACATATATCCTTACCCTGTAACTTGGGCATGCTCGTTGACCTTTCGCACCGAGGTTGCTGTGGCGAAATAGGCAGTCGTGTCATCACGACGGGTTTAATCATGCACACAAATATGATATTTAAGCCCGAAAGTTCAGCGGTGATATTAGGTAATTCCAACACCGGAGCCAGTCCTGGACCTTTTGTGTCCAATCCCCAAAGCCACTTTTCTTGAGATTAGTTTTCATAATATCCTGTCCGTCTGTCACTCGTTTTTGCCAAGTGGTCCCGCCGCAGAAGTTTTGTCTGCTTTTCGTATTCCTCAGATTCTAGCGGCATCGTAAACTTTGTAACGGGCCCAACAACAGTTTGCACTTAGAAGATAACATAAAGACAGGCTTAATATTCGTGTTTATGATGCAAACTATACAAGTAACTCCATTCATTAACACGGTCTTTAAACGTAATGCAGACAATATTGTGTCGTTTTGTTAATTAATGACAAAGAAGTTAAATTTAATAATTGTCCAACAAGATGGCGACTGTATTCAGTTTATTATATTTCTGCAGGCAGCTCTACGTGTTTCGGGTTTTGACACCCATCATCAGGAGCTCGTACAACTGTAATTACAGCTTCTGACACTGGTCAACCGGTTCTACTACCATCCGCTCTCGTTGTTGAACTGGAACTGAACGAGAGCGGATGGTGGTAGACCCGATTGACCAGTGCCAGAAGCTGTAATTACAGTTGTACGAGCTCGTAATGATGGATGTCAAAACCCGAAATATGTAGAGCTGCCTGCAGAAATATAATAAACTGAATACAGTCGCATCTTGTTGGACAGTTATTAAATTTGATCCACGATGCTCGGACCCATGAATGTAAAAAAAGACAAAGAAGTTGTCTCTAAGATAAATTTCCCTTTACAATGCATAGGACGCCGTAGCTGGTCATGTCAGATAGTTTGGTGATTGTGAAAATGTCAGTTATTACCTGTTTCTTGATTGTATGGAAATTAATCTGTGGCCGTAACTAGAATTCGTACCGTGCATCCCTTAGGTATAGATACGGTTTGATCCAATTTGTTTTTTTGTAATCTGTACACTTCCAGTGTTGGCGTTGTCTGTCCAGCGTTTGTACCAAAGGATATTGCCATCAGAAATGTGTGCCTGCCCCTCATAGCCTACAGATTTTTCTCAGCGGACATAAAGCCAGTAAAACAATAACTGTGACTAATTCAGCTAAGAGAAAGCTCAGCAGTGGCGGCCAGGCATGTGACTAGTTGTCTCGCTGTTAGTCACCCTCGATGACGCTTATGAGTGATAGTCCTAGCGACCTGAATTGGCGAAGATCTAGTTCCGTATGTCAAGGCAGAGTTTCTAGTCGTCGAGGTTAGAGGCCATTGAATCACGATTCGCGATTCAGCTGGAATCGTCACGAACCACGTATTTGCCGTCGTCACGCGTCGATGATTGTTGCAGTTATAACGTAAGTAGGCCTACTTCGAGATTTATAGTACCAGACTTCCAGCATGTCTCAGTTTTGAAAGTATGGACATGTCTGTACTGTCGGTAACGTAATAAACAAGTACGCCCGTTTACTGTAGAAGGAAATTGTTTCGGCCGTGTTGTGTTCTGGGTAGATGCATGTGAGTGTGTGCTTGTCGTGTCAGAAAACAACGTGACGAAGCTTTGTAGGCCGTTGCTTCTGTGGGGCTGTTTTGCATGTACAGTAACATAAAAACCGGAAATTGTGCAATAGCGGTTTCATGGGTAAAAGAGCCCGAAAGTTCTGCTCGTCGATTGAGCTACTGTGAGTCTTAAACGTCGTTTACCTGTGTGTTTTCCAAGTTTTTTGTTACGTTGATATTAAGCCACTATACCAGGGTTCCGCAGAGTACTGTTGACGTTGTTGGATTAAATACACACAGTTTTTGAAATTTTGAAATAGCGTGAAAACGTCCATATTTATCTTTTATCTTAAAGTGTAAGCTGGCACTTCAGGAAGTAGATCAAAAGTGCCTTGAATGTTTTTGAAGTGTGGTTCTGGAAGAGGATGGAGAACAGTTGGACCGATTGTGTGAAAAGTGAAGTAAAGGGGGAAAGGAACGTCTTACGTGCAGTAAAACGAAAGAAGGATAACAGAATTGGTCGCACCGTGTGAAGGAATTTCCTTCTAAAACGTTATTGACGGAAAGGTAGAAGATATCTGAAGGTGAGACAGTAAAAGCATGCAGCTAGTGGATGCCCTAAGGAAAAGAGAAGATGGTGGAAATTGAAAGAGGAAGCACTGTGGACTTGTCGCAAAGACAGACTTCATAGTGACTTGAGTGTAGGCTTTGTATACATAGCAGCGGTTTTGCAAATAAACACTAACTGCTTCAACAGTACCTGATTTGTGCTCCCCGCTTTCAAAATCCTACGGCTTGTAAACGGTTTTGTAGGTAAGGGTTCCTGGGAATATAAAAATTGTTTGAGGGATTCCTCCGTGGTAGAAGGTTGGGGCACGCTGCTCTAGATATATCGGGCTCTGTGTTGCTGTTGGTAATGATGTAGAGATCTGTAAATGTCAGGCCTGGTTTAGTTGAGGGTCCTGTCTTGTGTTTGCCGAGAGGTACTGAGAGAAATAGAAAATGTCGGTCAGAAAAGTGGAGCCATCCGAATGAAGGCCATTAATATGCTGGAATTAAGGTATGTAGGTCTCGTGCTTCCTTATTCAGCGACCCTGCGGGCATGAAGACTGGATTGTCAAGCTCCTCGAGGAGTACGCGAGTTCTGCGTACTGGCTTGAATGTTGCCTTTCCGCTCTGAGTATGTATTTTGCCTGCTCCCGCAGAAGGATTATTTGCCGTCGTTGATCATTAGGAAAGTTGAAATAGCCTGACTGCTTTTCATCGGCAGCAGGAGCAACAGTGTGCAAGCCATTTCAGGCTCATCCCTTCTGAATGTGTGTTGGCTTCTGCATCTTTTCCTCGGTCGACATACGTTTCTGCCAGTCGGAGTGTATCTTTTGTTCTTAATGAAATGTTTCCATGTACGTCTGTAGTCCTCTATAATTTCATGGACGTTTAATACCTATAAGCCCGTCAAAACAAGTCCGGCGGAATAAGGATGGGAACGGACGAGCCGACAGGCGCGATATTCATTCAGTTCATGCACACACTGCAAGAATGGCGTTTTTAATTCAGTAGTTGCTTTCTGTGTCCTGTGTATGTGTTTGTAAATAGTCGCAAAGGGATGAGAACTCGTCCTGTTTTGCAGATAGTGAAGTATTGATTTCTAAACTTGCAACTTGTGTACGACCAGAAAATTATTTTGTCGTGGTGACCCTCTGCATGCTCTATCTCGGAACAGGTATCCCCGTAATTTACCATACATTCAGCTCAGATTGTCCCTGCCGGATATTTCGCCCAGAATTGCTCGTCTTTTTTAAAGGTTCTTGCATAATTTTAAGCAGATTCATCAGAATTTACAACTTTTTCATTTTCTGAATAGTCTGTTGAACAAGATATTGTGGCACACTGTTTGTGACTATATGCAGGGTATGTAATGTTGTAACCTTTGGTGCAACGGATTTGCAACCTTGGTGATGGATTTGTAATTTGCATTCTGAATATTTCGCCGAAATGCATTCAAAATGGCAAAGAACATTTCTGGGTGATATGCCCTAAATTCTAATGTCCCTTTCCATTCTTGCCTTGTAATTTGCACTAATATTGAAAAATTTAGACGCCTAGAGAGTGATTTTCCACGTGTTTTTCACGTTGTATTTTCCGTCATTTTTACACTCTATTTTCCTATCAGACCGCAAGCCATAGATTTCTTTTAGAAATTTAACTCCTTTCTTTCACGGTTGCGTCGAGAGTTGTGTTGAGTGTGTATTTAGTTCCGTTATTTAAGGTCCTTGACCTTTCGCAGGGTTTTTTGTTTGTTGCTATCACCTTGGAGATGAAATGTTATCTTTTAATGTTTATCCATTCGGTGTGGAATTATCGTTGTCGGTAGGGAATTCAAATGCGGTGAACAGGGTCGTTAATTTCGCAAACATTCCTGTGTTCATTTGACGTGGAAAGTGGTTGTAATTTTATTGTCGCCTGTGTGCCTGTAATGTTTCTTAATGCTGCACTCATAGTTGCCGTCGTAGTGTATTTGCCAAACCATGCGCCAGAGTTATGCTGATTTCAGTTTTTATGTTAATACAAGTAGAGTGACGTTTACTGCATTTCGCAGCTTTTGTGCTATAGATAACCTTGGGTAATGTACGTTTTTATGTATCGCAGCGGCACTGCACTGGTTTGCGTGACATCCGACATCACATTACATTATTATTAATGGAGTGTTCTGATTTAAACAGCTGCTTTTGTGCGTTCTGTGTTAGAAGGCTGGTAGCCCCCCACTCATTTTTTTTTTGCAGGTTATGTATGTTGAACCGGATTTGATTTTAAGGCTAATGCCAGCAGAATGTTTCTAATAAACTGTCAGTCGTCAGATTGCGATACTGCCGAATGATGGAGGTTGTCATTGAATCGCTGCGTTACTGTTGTGCAGCGTTTCTTGACGCATGCATACTGTAATACGGGTTTCTAAATATTCCGGCGATTGAAGGCTTTGTCTGGTTTCGCCAACCTGTAATTCGTATCAGACCGTACTCACTTTTTAAGTTATTACGAATTGGTTAACTGAGAACATGGTTGTTTGGGTGGTTGGTTAGTTGGTGTCCAGTTCGAATGTCGTCCTGCTTACTAATTCAAACACTTGCTGGCGGTTGTCGAGGCTTGCTTTGGGGTAGCACTATAAAACACCTTCCCGCTTCTTATCTCCTTGGATGGTGACAACCTACTCTATACAGCAGCATTAGGTAGTAAAGGTCGATGGGGTTATTCTTCGTGTGTTAGGTATTTCGGGTCTCGGCTTTGTCTTCGGTTTGGTTGGCATAGAGGGTGATTGCAGTCCTTCCATGTCACGATTAGTGCCATTCATGGTTGATTCGAACGAAATGGAACCATGCATTAGTTGCTTAATTACACGGAATACGTCGTTTTGAAATGCTTTCGGAACATTGGTTGAGGCCTTCCCTGTTGTGAATATTGTGGTTTGTGGTTTTTTACCGACGCTATTGGGACAGCATGTCTTTTCCATCGTAGATTGCTTGATCATTGAGGATTGGACCGATAAGCTGTCCCGAAACGTCGGTAACTAGCTTCAAACATGTGTCATTTAACATCCAACAAGAGTGAGGACGTCAGCTACATGGCGTCGGACGCCTGAAATCTCGAAAAAATACGTTCTTAGGACCATGTTTCGCTGCTGATGACATTTGTAAGTCTGAATCAAATGGCAGCTTGACCCCGTCTGGCGGTGACGCATTGCCCTGTAAGGAATGCAGAAGAACCGTTACAGTATGCTCTCCTGTAGCTGTTCTTGCATCAAACGCATTCGGTCAGGTCGTAACTTTGTGGTAGTCCTTTTACGTGGCCTGCTGAGAAACTCGTAACCGTAACTTCGACATGCACATACTTTTTTGTGTTTGACATTGACATTGCTGACATTTTAAAATTAGCTTTGGGTGCATCCGATGCGTTTCATGACAGCTTGTATCTCATATTCCATTATATATCGGATTATAATCTTATAACGCGGCTTCAATAAAGACTTATTGCAGTGTTCAGTTATTCTTACAAGGGAGTAGAAAAACGTTCCACTAGCCCGGCTGACAATCAGCATATTGCGGATGGTGTAATATGGCCAGTTGCAGCATACTGCATTGTATGTGCCTTGCTGGCAGGCTTCTTGTGTTTGCCATTCTTTTGCGGTTGGTACAGTTCTGATAACCCAGCGACACGGCGGAACGGTTAATATTCCCGCTGTATATTCGAAGGTTCCAGGATCAGTTCTCGCCCTTGAGGTTTGGCATCATTCTCCTGGTTTTATTGTCATATCCTTCTGGATCGGTATCTTGAATTACGCCACGATGATTCCTTTCGTATGATTTTCATTGCGTTATTCTCTGATTACATTCGACTTTTATGTAGATTCAATCTATTAAATCGAACGGACGTGAAGTAACGTACGAATCCGTGATATTAGTAGAGGTACAAAGTATTCAGACGGGCCGGGTAACTCAGTCGGTATAGCGACTGGGTACGGGCTGGACGGTCCGGGGATCGAATCCCGGGGGGGGGGGCGAGATTTTCCGCACCTGTCCAGACCGGCCCTGGGCCCACCCAGCCTCCTGTA
>Ga0123352_10001324_pt1 | contig 32554 bp, 13 predicted proteins | sample TergutLab28metaG_FD_89700 | JGI IMG/M metagenome (GOLD analysis project Ga0123352, IMG submission 89700) | Labiotermes labralis P1 segment gut microbial communities from Petit-Saut dam, French Guiana - Lab288 P1 | ecosystem: Host-associated > Arthropoda: Insects > Digestive system > Gut ...
GGGGGGGGAAGAAAGTAGTTTTCTAATCAATCTGTCCATTGTAACTGTTGTATCAAGGCAACTGTTCGGAGGGGGGTGTGGGGGGGGGGGGGGGGGGGGGGAGGCTCATATTTTGTCTTTGAATGGAAGTAAGTTTGGTTTCCTACATTATAAGCAATTTTTAGATAAGGGATGGTATTGAGAAGAATTGCTTGTTAGATGACGATTATACTTTGGATAATGTTGGGGTCATGTGTAGACTTTTTTTATCTATTATAGTTGTGACGTAAATAACATATTTCGCAGAATACTGGGGTTACATATGCATTACTTGATTTATATATTAGGATTTTTGAATCAAAGAAACTAATTATTTGAGAAATCTGAGAAGAGATTTAAGATTCTAGATGAACTTTGTAGCTTATTACTGGAGAAAGTCTATCACAGTGGTGTGAACTAATTTAAGATGTGTAAATTTCTTTAAGGTAATACTTTCTTACAATCCAATATAACAATATGGCGGAGGTGCGAAATATACTTAGACATTTCGTTTAATGGAGGTGACAAATGATGCACTGCAGCTAGGGAAGTGACATTTAATATGAAGACAGATAATAAAAATCCCCAGAAACTTCGTTTGAAATATTGTATGGACTTCAAAACTGACAAACAATAAGCTGATCCCAAACTTTATGAAATTAACTGCGACAAACACATATACGGTTTATTTACAATCCCTTCACAGAAATAAAACAACATAAAACCTAGTAAAATAATAAATGAGTTAACAAAAATACCCTTACAACAGAAAGGGCAACTTTGTTTATTCTGGCCAGTAACTCCATATTATGTATATCTGTCATTTTCTCATCCTCCTCTCTTCAAATAACTTCTTTGCTTCTCATTTAATTCTCCTCTCAAGTTGCTTGTCTCCTTCACCGTTTCTATCGACTTCTCCGTTTGCTCGTATCAAGTAGATGTGATATGCAACTACAAGCTCTCTGATGCTGATAATCACACCCGACACATGGAATCTTGTTTCCTTTTCAAATGCGTAATTGTCATCACTGTGCCTGCTACCTACTACAGGCTTTCTGTTTCGTAGGTACGACTGAGTTTAAATATTAAATTCGACTGTCAAATTTCACCTGTGTGCCTTCAATAGTTTGTGTTACTCAAGTGATGAAATGGCGAAGGATGAGATGGGAGCCTCACGTGACACAGACGGTAGAAGATAAATTCGTATTGGGTTTCGGCAGAAAATCCTGAAAGAAAGAGACGGTTTTGAAGACCTAAACAAAAAATGGGAAGATAATATTAAAATACATCTAAAAGAAATACTCTGGATGCGGACTGGACTCGTCTGGCTCACGGCGAAGTCCAATTGCGGGCTGTTTGATTAGTGTGATGAACATTCATGTTCCATAAATTGTGGAGAATTCTTTGATTAAATGAAGAAAAATTGCCTGCTCAAAAATTACTTTGTTCCATACAGTTGTTTATTGATTTATTTATTTGGTCGAACAGGTAGTCAGTTATTTGTTCATTCAATTAGGCTTTAGTTAGCTTGCGAGTTACGTTGAATATTTTCAGATAAAGACAATTTCCCCATTACGCTTCGACTTTCTGAAAATCATGCAACATTACGTAATGGTAAGTCAGTATGCACGAAAATGTATGGATATCTCAAGAAATGAAGACTCGAGCCTTATCATTTCCTGCAAGATTCATTTCCGTGTATCGATTCATATTCCGCACATATCTGAATATTACTTCATCTGCTACGTTGCCAATACACAAACCATCTGTCTCTTATCCTTGGTATTATGCTTTGTGCACTTAACTCGCTGGAATACAAGCGTCAATTCTGTCGATAGACAGATGGGGGAGCTACGTTGAAGAAGTGACGAAGCCGAAATGAAAATGTCTTCGTCTACACAAAGATAGAGCCTCAACTACAGCCTTCATTACGAGTCCCAGTGGCCGCTCGGTCTAAGGCGTAGGTCTGCGGTCATTCGCCTGCTGCGATTGTGGGTTCGAATCCCACCGGGGTTATGGATGCTTGTCTGTTGTGAGTGTTGTGTGTTGTCAGATAGAGGTCTCTTCGACGAGCTGATCACTCGTTTGGAGGAGTCATACCGACTGTGGCACGTCGTAGTGTGTGATCTAGAAACCTCGTGAATGAGGAGGTCCTGGCTTAATGGGGGCTGTTGCACCAAAAACAAACAAACAGACGAACAGCCTTCGTTACTGTACCTCCCACTACATAGCCTCTTCAACATGTGTGAAATATACGAAACATAAAAAGCACTGTACAAGTATGTTATGTGCCACTAACATGTGCTGAACAGAGGTCCTCGAGGGTGTGAACTCTATAGTCGCAACCGGTAGCCAGAGACATGGTAAAAATGTTCTAGACATGCCAGCGAGTAAATTTGTTTGATTTATGTATTTAATGGAGATGGTTAAGAATGAAATTGGAAATTTCGCTAACAAGAATGAAGAAAGGTTTCTCCACCACGTCAACGTCGAAGTGAACCAGCTGCTGGACAACAGTGAACTTGTGGGAAGGCTTAAAAGAAAAACATTTGAGCTGGTGTAGCGATCACTAAAAGCAGAGCATAGAAGAGTGCACCATAAACACTATTAGCGTGTGATAATAACAGGACGCAGTGTTAGTGCAGTAATCACCGCCAACAACGGAAAAGACAATGCGTTAGCGAACACAACTAAACAGGCAGAACCGCTGGGCAACACCTGAAGTTAATATTCATTTAGCATTTTATGTCAGAGCAAAATAGTTTGTAAGACTTACGGCTACGTGTTATTGTAATTAAGCGCCGATATGTCGTTTAATAATAATAATAATAATAATCCCGATAGTAATATAATCTACGGGAATAATTCCAAAGTCACTATCACAAAGTCTAACAAGACTTATCTTGCACCCGAATATATATATGCAGCTGCAAAAATCTGTAATTCTTGGCACATGTTCAATTGTAAGAAACTTTTTAAACTACAAATAAGAACACCGAGCCTAATCCTGTTGATTACTACATCCCAGGAGAGGTGAATATTTTCCAGCCAAAGGTGAGAAATTCGATTATTATTTTTATATATTTGTGACTGAGCACATTGGGATGTCATAGTTAAAGATTAAAGATAATAAAGCAAAGAAAATTTGTGGCTGGAATATTATTAACATAAAATGTAAAGATAAAACCGCACCTGAACATGAAGGACACAAATTCTATGCACTAATTATACTGAAATGATAGAAGACAGAAATCAAAGTATTTCAGGTTTAATACTTTTTTGTATTAAAGAGGAGATAAATTGCTGTGTTCAAAGGAATGTAAGTGAAAGCCTAAGTTCTGAGCTAAGGTACAGTTTAAAATAAATAAAATACTGATCTATAATTAACTGTAACTCCACAGAACAGATCTACTCTTGAGACACTAAGATTCGCTCACCTAGTCAAGAAATATTTCGCTGCTCTAGAAGCCAGGAGATCATTATCATGTTTTGAAACATCCCCTAATTCTCCTCATCCTGCACCAGTTGGATCTGCTCTCTTCCGAGTAGCCTAATTCTACAGCTTTCCGTACAAATCTTCACATGCAGCTGTCGTCTCTCCCATGCATGGGCTCACCTCTTAACCCTTGACCTTACCAACCTAATAACATTTTTCAAGGAGAACAAATCACGAAATTCTTCCTTATGCAATTTTCTCCGTTCTCATTTTTCTTCCCCCTTCTTAGGTCTAAATACTATCCTCAGGTTGCTGTTCACAGACACACTTACATTCATCAATGAAACATGTAGAATTCTCTGGAAAAAATTGTAAATCCCGGAATTCAGCAGGATTTCCTTCCACCCTGTCTACAGACACTCAATCACAATGAAGTTTATCTCAAAGCCCATCAGCACTGATGTAACTCTGAAAGGTGAACTGTTAGCGCCCACACACGAGACAACGTTTCGTGTATCTGCTCCTATTCGAGTCGACAGGGAGATCAGAAGAGAAGGGACGTCTTCAGTCTCATTCAGCTAGGTGCAGATGTTGTGCGAACGGCCGTGACAGCAGCATTGTTTATTAAAATAAAATTTACCCTTTGACTTTCCACAATCATGGCGACGACCTGAAAAGTCCGATAAACTGCTTAACAGACTCATGACTGAGGGACGTTAAATAGGTTTTACAATGGGCAAAAAGTAAATTGTTAATGCAGTTTCTGATTAATGGAAATAAACATTAATCAGTTCTAAAATGGTATTGTGTCAGTATTCTGTAGCCCACTCACCAAAAATGTTGAAATTTGTCTCGGCTTCTCCGTAGTCTGCAGCAAGCAATCAAAGTCCGGCAGAAACCTTGCCACAAATACTAAGATGGACAGTTAGGAACAGGCAATATCTTTCATTACGCACAACGGAGCATAGGTTCTGTTTTTCCATAAAATATCAGGCACAAGTATAAAATATATTAAAAAAATAAAAGTCTTTTTATGCAAAACTATGCTGATTAGCCAGGAGGTTGAGATCACTATATTTCAGGCATTTGTACAAGTTTGTTTCTTCTGTTGGTCAAAACCGAGTTACAAGCAAAACAGTCAAACGTAACGAAATAATATATTATCAACATGCGTTATTTTTGTTGCAGAACGTATAATATGATAAATGACTTGAGGTTACAGCTGCTTCTCGACGGATATTTGCATTAAAAATAACAGAGGGAGTGCAGAAGGCTCCTAGAGACGAACATTTCCATTGTGTTTTGCAAGATGGAACATTTCCATTCCGAGGGCTTGTAAGTGTATTCTTTGGCATCGATTTATTTAAAGTCTTCTGTTATTTTGTGTGTGTGTGTGGTACTCTTAAATATAAGCAGTGAGGAAGAAGGAGAGAATGCCTGTTTGTGAAGGAGCGACTTACATACTTGCGTCCATGAAATACTATCTTAATATACAGTATATTTGTTATTGACGTCCATCTTTCTGCCTATTCACACATCACAAAGAAACTTCTCTCCATAAGGTTCCTCGCAGGCTCGACTGCAGGGGAGTAAGTCTTAAATACTTCATCATACAAACACAGACTTGCCTCCAAACTCACATATCCTTATGGACATCTTAAAAGTCTCTGTTGTTGCCATCAGTCTTTGAATATAAATGCCGGAATGCTATATAATCACAATGGGTATGGGGTGTTTACCGGGGGGTAAAGCGGCCGGGGCGTAGCGTTGACCACAGTGTAAAGTTATACATCTACTCCAATTCTGGGCCTTCATGGCCCGTTACGGTAATTCTTACCTTTACCTTTACCTGATAAAATCAGGCCTCTCCACAAACATATTTCCTGCTTCTTAGCCGTTCATGACCACCGTCCCCTGTGTAAGCTCTGTTGTGCAAATAACATAATTAAAGGCGTAATTTTATAAACATTATTCTGTGAACAAATATTAATTCTTTTTCATGGGCTCACGAACTCTCGACTTCTATACGTATAATTTAAAATTACTTCGCAGGCTATTCAATAGTCTCTTGTACACTAATAACACTGACGTAGATGCACTGTAATTATGTTCTACTATTAATTTTATAGTCTTCGTTTAACAAGTAATTCTAAACATTTTACTTTTCTCGTTGCTTGACAGAGTGTTTTCAATACAAACAAACTGCAGATATCACACAACGTCCTCTCCGAATGGTACTGAGGACTGTTTGCTGGAGGTAATGTGGCCGAAGCGCGAAGCTTACCACTCACCTCCAGGTCCTGCTAAGGTCGAAATATGGACCTGTAAATCCTGTGCCCCTTCGATTTTATGAACTGATGCTCAATTAAGCACACATACTACTTAACTTTTCGCCAGCTGAAATAAGTACGTATACTGCATTATGAATCGTGACTGGAGACCAGTGTCTGTTGACAGCAGACCAGTGTCTGTTGACTGGAGACCAGTGTCTGTTGACAGCAGACCGGGGTCTGTTGACTGGAGACTGGGGTCTGTTGACAGCAGACCAGTGTCTGTTGACTGGAGACCAGTGTCTGTTGACAGCAGACCGGGGTCTGTTGACTGGAGACTGGGGTCTGTTGACAGCAGACCAGTGTCTGTTGACTGCAGACCAGTGTCTGTTGACTGGGGACCAGGGTCTGTTGACTAGGGACCAGGGTCTGTTGACTGCAGACCATTCTCTGTTGACTGCAGACTAGTGTTTGTTGACTGCAGACCAGGGTCTTTTGACTAGTTACACATTACAATCTTTAGCCATTTTTCCAGTGCTTCATTGCAATGGTGTCGAGAAATTTTCGAAGCCCCTTTCCTACAGAAAATATAAGTGACAACTCGGAATAATTTACAATTTTACATTTTTAACCCTCTCTATTTCAGTGGTTACAATATATTCCACCAGTGTTAATTTTCGAAATTTCTACATAATTCTCACAGTGTGAATTTCTACAGTATGTTTCCTGTGGATCTCAGAAAAAAACAGGATTGTTTCCGCTTACAGATGTAACTGATTTCTTTTTACAGCTGTTAATGACTTTGATTACTGTGTGCTATGCACTGAATGTCCAGATAGAGTTCAGGTTAATTTTGCCTTTAACAGGCTAAGATATGCTCATGAGTCCCAGAAGCCCTTGACAGCAGGGCGGACTGACCGACAGTGATGTCGTGAATACCAGGGTTATGGTGTTTGACTTCCAACAAACTAGGCCCGGGTAGACACTGAGAGGGTTGAGGCACTAAGTCCTCTGAGTCTAGAATCTAGGGTAGGCTACCACCAGCCTATTTCTAGACAAAACGTCGGAGAGTTACTACGGGGTTTCGGTAATAAACGATAGCAGAAACTTCTTTAAGTCTATATTCTACAACACTAACACTAATATATAATTTCAAATAAATAAGTTACAAAGAAATTGTTTCCACTAGGGGTGTTCGGATTAACGTTCTTGCCTCTCTTAATGTCAAAGGTATGTAATTTAGAATTTTGAACGGAATTTAGACTGGACTGAATTTTGTAGCAAACTCAAAATTAGTTACAACGGAACTATTAAAGCTTACCTTGTAATAGCAGTATACCGTGATACATTCTCAGCGTTTCTTAGTTATTATAACGATCACTTGTATAACAATGTCGTGTACTGATTAATCTTCTTCTCGCAGATACGTTCTGTGCCGGTAATACTGTGTCGAGTATCGTGCCAAACGAATAAGTTCCGAAAGTTTATCTCCAAAAGAATACGTACTGGAACTATCGGGGAGGATTTTATAGAGAGGCAATTACGTTTGTCAGCGTTTTATTTTACATACCTGACCATACACGGTCATATTCCAAGACAAATACAAAACATAAGGAAACTCAATGGTTCATTCAGGCTGTAGGCCACCATATATGGCAAGTGGGAAAGTACGACTGACGCGTGCTGAATCTGCATAACAAGCTGGACTAATGTTTCCTCATTGCGACAGCAGTAAGACTCTTTCAGGTCTTCCTGGTTTGTTCGTATTTCGAAAAAGTTATTTCTAAAATCCAATTTTGGTCTCATTCATGACAGCGACTTAACATTCGTCTCTGAAGTTTGAAGCTAAATGTTTCAGTACAGTGTCCCTAGGTATAAGACAATAGTGTACTTACCACACACCAACATAAAAACTAGTAATACGATTTCCTTACGGTTTATTTAACGAAGCCACAAGTACCTCATTTCATAGGGTATCTAATTTTATGACGGTTATAGAACAGAAGTAAGAATTACGCGGAAAGAAGTCGCAATGAACTAATTTAGTGCATCCTCGAGGAATTTTTCTGCAGAACGGCAAAGCGTGACAGACCTCAGTGCTGTTGACATCCTGTCCGAAATTCGAACTGGGCACTCCTTAACACAAATCAGAATCCTCTGTCGAAGTGGAAAAGTATTCTGATTATGAATTCTAGCGGAAAATCAACAGATGTCGATTGGCGAGTGTAAGATTGCTTGTATTGTTTTCACATGAATCCTAAGAACAGTTGTGATTCCCCGTAACACATGCAGTCATAGCGAAACTTCACTGGCAAGCTCACACTTTCCCTCCTTCGAAAAAATACCGCATATATCGCCGTAACCTTCGTTATCAAGTAACGACTAGGAATGCTGCCTGAGGAAGAAAGTCGCAAGGTAAACACAAGGTATTTCAGAACTTCGGACCACACAAAATTCATAACACCTTTCTCATCAAAGTGCTTCATCAACAATATTCTCGTAACTGGACCAAAGCAGACATCCGTTTTGTACGCACAATCTGACCTTGGGTAAGAAGCGAAATTCGAAACTCTCACGTACAAAATTCCACAAACTTAGGCTATTCAAATTAATCTCTCAAGCACAGTGGCTAGTACGTGCAAAACATGATATAATGTTAACAAATCTGCTTTTCGCGTCCAAAACATATTTATATGTCGACTGTAGCTGTCATAATAATTAGATTATACAGTCATTTAATTAGCATAACAACTAATGCACATATATAACATTTCATATTAAAACACTTAAAATCGCTCCAAGATGTTTCATGCAGCATGCTGCCACAGCACCCTGTTAATATGTATAGCTCCCTGAAGATGATCTTAGGATCGAAACATGTTGGAGCGATTTTAAGTGTTTTAATGTGAAATTTTATGTATGTGCATTAATTGGTATGCTAAGTAAATGACTCTACGAAGTATATTTCAAGGGAGCTGTCCTAATAACGGAAGGTCTAGCGTTTGCTGTGAGGCAGACACTGGACTGTTACGTACTTGATACACCAAATGTGTACTTTAGAAGTTTTGTGCCATATTGATTTGAATATGTCTGGTGTAAAAGATAGGTTAAATAACAAAATTGTAAAATACAATAATAACACAACTAAACAAAATATTCTTCCTAATATTTCGCAGACTCGCATTTTTGTTACCACTCTCTAGACTTATAATAATATGTACCCCTGCTTAATTAAGCTTCACGGCAAGAAGTATGAGATAAAACTAAGGGACTGTTTCACGTCCCACTCGCTTTAATTCGGAGGACAAAACAACTTGTGCACATTCAGTGGGGGCTTTGTGAGCCTCTGACCCTGTGTTGACATTTTAGGGAAGAGAAAATTATTTTACCCCAGCATGAAAACAAACGATGATTCCTGCGACGTCGGTCTCGTAGTTTCATAAACCTACTGAGTTTCTTTTTCTGGCTCAAGACTCCAAGTTAAAAAAAAAGAGATTTTGTGTTAACTAAAGAATAAGAACCAACTAGATGTCACTTATTATTTTATTATACTTTTTATAGGCTCAACATGTTTCGGGCACTACTATGTCCATCATCAGGAGCTCGCGATTATGATGTTGATTACCCCATAAGTCGTTTCGTTCTTGGTTTGCTGTAGGTTGGAGGTTAGGTGCGGTTAGGCTGGAGTAGTGTCCGGGCTGCAGGCTATAGCTTATAGACTGTGAAAAATATATTATTCTACAATGTTACGCCGTGCATATTGGTATAATCTATTGTCATTTTGGGGAGAAGAAACGCGCTTACTTTCAAGGTAGTAAGGTAAAGCTCCAAGACAGGTTCCTCCAAAAGGTATATATATATATATATATATATATATATATATATATACACGTAGACACACACACACACACACATACATTCGATATCACAGGGGGTCACGCACAACAAGACGGTCACCTTCGTAATCACAGAAGTTGAAACCTCAAATCTCACAAATGAAACGGATCACTCCTTGTTAATCATGATGACAACGGTGGACAAAGAAATAGTCTCGATGTGATTACAAAGAAATTTACAAGAAAATCGTATACGCCCAGCAGCGAAACTTATTATTAAAGCCATGCAATCAATGAGGTAAATTTATTTTTATATACCTTGTGGCAGCAAATTTTGCTTCTTTATGAACGGCTAATGCAGATTTACATGCAAAAACTAGCTGCTGCATGCAAACTCGTTATATTTTACGGAGACAGTTTATCAAATGCGCTGTGTTTACTGGGACACGCAAACATTTAAGCCACAACAAATTACGTGCTTTTACGTTGCACATTGCTGTTAATCAGTTTTAAAGACCATTTCGATATAATTGCTGTGCAGTACTCACCTTTTTGTTTCGGAGATGCCAGGACTCACAAGAATACCTCCAATTCTGAAACATGGAAATTACATTAATTTACATTAATACATTAACTTAAGATGAGGACAACACACACATAAACAGAATTCATTTCTTCAATGCTTCAATTACCACCTTAAGCTTTATGTACCAAAGTAAGGTAAAGCTATCCCATTACAAGCCTAGACAGTCCCGCAGGGTCGAAGGACATTGAATCTCACAGAATTTCTAGACAATCAGCATATGAAACTGGTAAGGTTGTACGTCCTACACATCGACCGCCTCTGCCCCCAGGAAACATATCCGGCATTCACTTCTGTTAGTCTGATTCGACCCCAGGGTCACTGGGGCAGCGGAAATAGCAAGTGAATGAAAAGTCCCAATAAAAGCTTCGGGAATCAAACCCGCGCCCTTCCAGGTGGTAACACAATGCCTTAGCCAACTGCCTACCGTCTTACATATGAAGGTAAGACTTAAATAAGTACACGCTGGTCAATTCAGTACAGCAGGGAAGGGGAAGGATATTGCTAAGTGATTTGCTGCAGTGATAACACTCCATACTTGTTTTCGAAAAATTCCTCTTTCTCATCCCGGCTGAGTCATCTGCTATATTGTCGCAAGTTTGCGGTGTTTTCTGACAGCCTCCAGGTAAATACCGAATAGTACCTTCATTTTTTCACTACTGCTTTCTTCGAAATTCTGTCCAAATTATCATTCACTGACAATTTGTCAGTCTAAATACTAATGTATTAACAACGCTCTACAGGAACTCAAATATACCTACTGTCTGTCGTGCATATGAATAACGAAGTACTTAGCTACGCAATTATGCGCAAATTCACATAGCAACAAATTCTTTATCGGAGATGATCAAGCTCAGCTACCGTTGTGTTCACAGATAATAACTGGCAGGTCGTACTGGAAAACTTTATTAAGACTTTTTTGTCTGATTTGTTGTGAATTCAGTGACAATTTCCGCTCTGGTGTTTGGGTCTGTGCTGCATAGCTGTAAACCTTCAGCCTTGTATATGAGCTTGACTGTCATTTATCATGTGTATAGTACTGTTCTGGGGTTCTTCGATTAGCTATGAAAGCATGTCCAGCCAGTTTTTCCTCATTCAATACGCCGTTGTAAATTGAGGCAATCACATGTTATAAATTGAGAACTAATTACAAAAGTCATTACAATATTTGCTGTACATGCAGAAGCTACGTGCTTCAAAATATGTGATCAGAATATGTAGATAAATTCTAAATGTCTTCGTGGGAAGCTTTTGCTTGAAAATTGCTGCTCATTCAGTAGATTTGAAGCGAACGACCTGGGTTGCTGCGGTTCATTTCCATGCAGTAATTGTATTTCGCCGAATCAAACCCTGTTTTAATAAACATCTAATCTCTTCCTAAAAGTTATAGAATGTTAATTTCCTGGGGATCAAAGAGGTTTCAGCATGAATCTGTTCATTCAACTCGATATACTGTCAAAATTAAGGTTATGTGCAATTGCACGTCTGTATCTCAGATAGGTTGCGATGAAGTTATGTTGACAAACAGAGGTAAATTTCTATACAGTTTCTGTGATTAATTAAACGCCAAACTATGAAAGCATATGGGGAAGTTTATATGTAGCTCCATTAATTCTAAACCTCGGAAACAGATGGCAATGAACAATATATGTCGTAGCGTAGAGAGAAGGAGATCGTCGGAGTGTGACTTGACACCGTGGAGATAAGGTAAACCTCTGTCTTGGAAATCGAAACCCGATTCTTCGGCCAGGACTCGCTCAACCTACGACATAAAGTAGACGGTTTGACTAGGACGGCAATATGTGGGGGTGAAGTTCAGAAATCTTGTGAGAAATATGCTGGAGTCCGCACCTCACAAGCCTGACAAGAAAGTCTATTGTAGCGAATAGGTTATACTGCAGTTGATCGTTAGGGGAGGGTGGTGCAAACCAAGTTTCACCTACACAGCTGAAAAGGGTTAAGCCAACTCCATCATTAGCTGAGCTAGTTGAGTTCTGAACCACATTTTGGCGGTAAATTTTCAGTTATATTTTGAACCAATCATATACCTCTATATAGGTCACCTGGCACCGACCAACAAATCACAGAGAAGGACCTTACCATTCTTTTGAAGACAGCGGTTTGGAGGTCGCTATACTGTTGCTGCAAGCCTCATGAAATGGAGGGTTGAGGACTTTGTCTTGATTGGCTCGACATTTGACCAAAATTGAAAGCTCTGATTTGCTCAAAATAAAATTACAAAATTTCAAGCCAAAATTGGCGCAGAATTCTCTTAACCTACCCAATCCTGTATACGATTATCCAGTCCATGGAATAGTTACTGTGGTGACTGAGCTATCCCGACTCCCTATTTTAAAATAATAATCTATAACAGTAAGTGAAATCGTGAAGCTGAATTTTTCCAAAGGGCTTGTGTTGTCATAAGCTGATGAACACACGTACAGCAATTTTCCGTTCAATTTGAACTCTTACATGCCTTTCAGCGCTGTTTATATTTTAAGTATCTCTATGCACTGTGCAGAATTCCGCACAACCCTCCAGAACATGTCACCCATAAAATGTCGCAATGATCAACAACGCATGAAATTTCTCCAGTGTGTTGTTTGCCATGGAATGCTTTGTATATTGCAAACGGTTGTTCACGTATTCCTACCCAGAAATGTGTGGACATGTCGCTTGATGTGACATAAGCGTATCGAAATTATGTCATCAGTCACAAGCTTGTCGATATAGATCGATAAAGCCGGGTGTTCGAAATTTATGTTCTCCAAGTCCTATTTAAATACACCCGATGATGTTACCACAACTTTGTGAGAAAGTTTCAAAATTGTTACGTACAAATACAAAATTCCTATTGACCTGTAGCCCAAGGTTATCATGCATTATAGTTTGGATTCTGCACTCTTTAGGTGGCCGGGATAGCGTAGTTATTCGCTACGGGGTGAGCAGTTTGATCCTCGGTGGGAAAAAGAGAATTTCTCTTCCCAAAACTCCTAACACAGCAGAACTGGGGCACATCCAGCTTCCTCCATTAAGTACCCTTTCTTGGGGCTAAAACGGCCGGGATATGACTTCAACCATCTACCCTCATATAGTGCTTCGGTTAGGACAGAGCAGAACTGTACCTCTAGTCCAACTCTGTGTCCCCATGTCATATTACAGGGTTAACTTCACCTTTGCATCAATTCATCCCAAATTTGATCCGAATATGTATTAGTATGTAACAAATTTTTACTGTGCAATTCTAATTTTTCAAATAATGCAACCAAAGAAGTACACACATAAATATTTGCATTTTTAATCAATAAATGCTTTTGTGTGCATTGTTGGTTGCATTATTTGATGTGTCTTACAAACCTATGCCATCTTTTCATAAGGTTCATGAACTGTAAACCTAGACAGTTACTTTGACTGTCGGTATAATTCTGACTGCGATATGTACACCACAGAAGATGGATGAGGATTGGTTGTCTAAGGATAAATGGTATTCATTCATAGAGGATGTAGTTATTCTCAATGTCTGACAGATGACATTAATCGTCAGATCGCGATAAGGGCAATCAATGAAAGAAGTAAGAGACGTTTATTTCTGGAAGTAAAAGGAGAATCTCTTTGAGTGTTCTTGAGGTTGAGGTGACCCTTCTAATGCCATCTGTTGGAGCGTTAGGTCACAGAAGAACGAAGAACTAAAGATTCCCTCTGTTTTTCGTATTGAAGCACTTGGCACATAAAGTTGGCCTGTGCTGATGTGGTTTTTATATTAGTTTCTCTTATTTTTGTATATTTTGTGGTAGTTTTAAATTGGCCCTGTACTCTTAAAATAACACGTTTATACATTACAAATTGAATTATTGTTATTTCTATTATTTAGGGGACGCGGTAGCACAGTGGCTAAGGGCGCTGTGCTACAAATCAGAAGATCGCTGTTTCGATTCTAGATGGTGACAGTGGAATTTTTCATTGACATAATTCTTCCGATCTCACTATGGCTCTGGGGTCGACCCAGCCTCTAACAGAAATGAGTACCAGGAGCATTTCCTGAGGGTAAAAGCGGCCGGTGCATAAGGCCGACAACCTTACCACCATCCTGGGCCATTGTCACGTAATCTGGGAACCTTAAATTCCTGGAACCCTCTGGGCACCTCGGGCCTGTAACGGGACTGATTTATCTTTATTATTATTTAATTTCTCATTTATTAAGGTGATGCTTTAATATTATCATTTATAGGGACAGGTGGCGGGAACTTGTAAATGCGGTATTGAACATTCGGGTTCCATAATATGCGGGGAATTCCTGGACTAGCTGAGAAACTTTTAGTTTCTCAGGAAGGACTTTGTTGCATTGAGTAAGAAAGTTATTATTATTATTATTATTATTATTATTATTGAAAGTTTATACTGCCCTCGGTGGAGAATCAAAAATAGACAATTTATAATGAGAGGCAATTTTATAATAACTGTTGTAATCATCTGAATTATTTTCATTTTAATCATCAGTATTATTTCCGTTATATTAGTTTTTATTACTACACCTGTGGAGCCAAATGGCTCAGTGCAGAGTGTCTAGGCTACCGGATAGAGAACCGAGGATCAGTGAGTTGGTTTCCGGAAAAGACAGGAGAACTCTCTAACCCAAATCCTCCAGAACGCTTTTGGGACCCAGCCAGCTTTCTATTCAACGGGAAAAGTGAGCTGGTTTCAAGCGGGTAAAGCAGCTGTGGAGTGAAATATGCCGCTGACCTCCGTCTAGTGGCAAGTCTAAGAAAGCGTGGAGCTATAACTCCACTCCCGCCTATGCATCATGGCGTTTACAGTCACACTTTATTATACATATTAGCCGTACTTACTACAGTCTTCATCGGGCCATCTGTAACACCATAAACTTGTATTAGGGCGTTTTATCAACTTGTACATTGACTAAACCGAATGAATTTTTTTCATTTCCCCACCTTTTCTCCTCCCAAAGCAAATGCCAGGGTAGGGCCGATTAAGACACAACCACCTCCTTCCTAACACCTTCCAGTCAGCCACATTGATTATCTTATCATTCGACGCTCCATTTTTGAGTACTGAAGTGTAAGGCTGAAATGTGCTCTTGATTGCAGGCACGACGGTGAAGCAACAGAGCGCCAGCTGGAGGACAGAGCACAAGGCTGCCCGCACCCTCGGCATTATAATGGGCGCCTTCATGATCTGCTGGCTGCCGTTCTTCCTCTGGTAAGAATGTGCCACTACTACTGTTAACACTCTTATCTTACGCTTTTTTTCACTACTTGATGGTCAAATACTGACATCATTCAGTACATCTCATTAACAAGACAGTCTGTGTACGTATAACGTTAATATTAAGGCGCTTTCGCGTTATCTTTTTGTCGTGGAAAAGCAATAAGTACATATTATGTATCCTGTGTATGTTTATGTATCCGTTTTTATCCAACATGCAAAGCGCGTGGGCCTTGTTATACTGTCATCAGTGGCCTGTCCGGCTGTAACATATTTTTCGACATTGTCACATAAAAAACATGATTTTTGGAAAAAAAATTATTGAAAAACAAAGGTTTTGATTTTTTGTAAATTTTATCTGAAATATTTTTATTCTAAGAAGAGTCCAAAGAGTCATATATATATATATATATATGTAGCTCTTCATGTTAAGTATCCGTTATTCTTGTCGAATTTAAATGAAACTTGAAGCTTCTCGACGGATTTTCGATAAATAATGAAACATCAAATTTCATGAAAATCCGTAAAGACGGAATCCAGTTTTTCCACGTGCCCAGAGACACAATGAAACTAACAGTCGCTTGTCGCAATTTTACAAAAGCACATAAAAAGATTTGTTCCATCTTCACAACACTGTAGGTATTCATAGCAATAAAGCACATTCATACCAATGTAACGGTCCAGAAGGCCATTGTACAGCGACGATATGTGGGAAAGGTAATGAGAGGGAAGAAGAAAGACTAAGGAGAATGTAATAAAGTACCACATGCTTTCTTATTTCACCATAATAACTTATAATTGCCGATCCCGGAATGGGTCTAAGGCCTGCTCGCTTGCAGGGATTGCGGTTTCGAATACCGCTGGAGTCACAGACGTCTGTCTCTTGTGTAAGTTTCTTGTCGTCACATTCTCTGTGTCGGGCCGATCACTCTGCCAGATAAATCCTAACGTGTGTGGTATGTCTGAGTGTGATCGAGGAACACCATAGAGTGGGCCTAGAGACAATGGGCTGTCGAGCCATGAGAAATAAATTCGTAACAGATATTTTTTATCTTTTTTAACTTTGTACCGTGCATTTTGATATCTATAAAGTTCACACACCAACAAATGCACTCTTTATTAGACTTGATAAAGTTTTAAAATTTACATTAAAAATCACGTTGACTTGCTCCTACATGTTTCGGTCTACGACCATCATCAGGGAGTCTTCACGAGAGCCTAGCTAAAGTTATATTTAGGTTAAAATTCGGTAAAAAAAATACTACGTCGTTTTATGTTATGCGGTGGTGTGGCAGCATGTCATAGTTATGGTGTGTGTACTGTTAGCTGTGTTGAGTGCTACTGTCGCGCTCTGTGTTGAGTGGGACAGTCGCACTCAACACAGCGAACAGTTGAGTGCGACAGTCGTACTCAGCACAACGAACACTACACACACCATAACTATGACATGCTGCCACACCACCCCATAACATATAACGACGTAGTATTTTTTTTTTACAGAATTTTAATGGCTCTAATGAAGGCTCCCTGATGATGGTCGTAGATCGAAACATGTAGGAGCAAGTGCAAGTGATTTTTAATGTAAATTTTAAAACTTTATCAAGTTTAATAAAGAGTGCATTTGTTGGTGTGTGAACTTTATCGTAATAGACAATTTGTTTTCTCCTTGAAAAGCAGCGTTCGAGAGAAGTAATTACAGATATACATACCTTACTGATTGCGTGAACTTTGGTGATAAATCTTGAAATACTGAGACAATCGTGACCTTAGTCTACATAGGGAAGCTATTGTTGGACAAGCTGGCTGCATGATGTTTCGGACGAGGCAAACACGGTCTCATCTACCATAAAATCCCAGCATACTTCTGCTCTTTTCCACGACGAGAAGGCTTTCGTCTGGCACTTGCAAGTCTGGCAGTATCTGACCCACCACCCTCACACGGTCTTCCGCTGCCATTCACCCACTTGCCAGAACTCAAACTTTCAAATTCGTGCCGCAGAATACACTTTATTAAGGAAATTAAATATTTTATTTGTAAAGTGATGTGTTTGAATGCTAACAGCATTTCTATGGCAACTACTAGAGTAACCAATACACTGTTTGCAATTAGGTAGCCGTTAATGTTAACAAACCTCACTCCCACTGTGTGGCCAATACCACCTCAATATTGGTAGCTTATTGATAACAACAGAGGGCAATTATTGCGTCATAATGGGAATCAGACGTGCAATAGCTCAGGTATGATTTACAACACGGTGTTTATGGTAATTAGCTAGACGAGGAATGCCGGATGGGATTGATTTGAAAGAGTTATTCCAGGTGTCTGCATGCATACGTATGCATAAGCGCCCAACATTAATCGTAATTACACCATTAAGATATAATTCCCTAGAATTAAGTAATAGTACCATTAAAAATAGCTTAATTTCACAGAATCTTAGAATTTCTGAGGTTCAGTTGCGGAAAAGGTGAATTTAATGTCGATGTACGTAAAAAGGTTTACGTATTTATGTACTTAAAACTAAAGCATTCCTTACTACAACCAGCACTACGATCACCATAGCTTGGCATCTGACATGATCCCGAGCCAGTTCCTTCTCTCTCTCACTCTTCCAGCTCGTTTGACTAAGATTCAAACCTGCTGATGTCTGCATTCAAAACCCTTCCTTCGCGAGTATTTCGCACACCTTTCTTGGTTTCCTATTTGAGCTTCACATCTAGCACATTGAATTCTGTTCTGCTTCAGTAGTCTAACAATAATGGTTCACCTATATAAGAATTTAATGAGTGGCATTCCATTGTGCCTATAGAATGTATTAAAAGAGCTTCGTATTTCAGTAGAAAATAATAATTAATTTCCTGTATTGTAATACAGCGGTGGGCCGGGTAGCTCAGTCGGTATAGCGACTGAGCTACGGGCTGGACAGTCCGTGATGAATCCCGGTGGGGACGAGATTTTCCTCCCGTCCAGACCGGCCCTGGGACCCACACAGCCTCCTGTGAAATGGGTACCGGGTCTTTCCGGGGGGTAAAGTGCGGCCGGGGCGTGCTGCTGACCATTCACCCCCTTCTAGTGTCGCGCTCATGGAAGGGTAGAGCTATACCTCTACTCACCCTCTGGGCCACAACGGGCCTGTAAAGGGATCACTTTACTACTACTGTAATGCAGCAACACGTTTCGGTCGATAACGACTGCCATCGAGCTGTCAATACAAAATCTAAAGGTAAAGAAAAACATAATGCAGGCACATTTAGTCTATGGAGTTCCATGAGTTTAGAGTAGTTTACAGTAGTTTTACAATACAAATTGTTTAAAATTGTAAGACTTAGTAAAGATTAGTTATATATTGGTATGGGGTTGTAAGTTTTTTTGGCTGTATGCGTGTAGGCTGTCAGGCAATACCTGAACACGTAAACACGCCGACGCCACCAATACACACCGCACTCTTTTCACGACCGGATCACCACCTGTAAAGCACCCGGTAATAAAAGACATTTCATGAAAGGCACATACATGGCGGAAAGTAAAATATATATATATATACTTCTCCATACTCACTACCCTACTGCTTCGGCGTGATAAAAACATACTATTTTCAAACCACGTACCTGACGCCTAGACGCAAATATTATATTTCATATATATATATATATGTAGAAACTGCTTTCTACAACAGGATTTTGAAGGAAAGATAAAAGGGGGGATGGAAGTGATAGGAAGACGAGGAAGAAGATATAGGAAGCTACTGGATGATCTTAAGGAAAGGTGAGGATACTCTCATTTGAAGGAGGAAGCTCTAGATCGCACTATGTGGAGAGCTCGCTTTGGAAGAGGCTTTGAACGTGTCGTAAGACAGACTACTAAATGAATATATATATATATATATAACTTTTATAATTTGTAAATTCAAGCCAATACTTGTCACTTTTACCCACACGCACCCAGAAGAATTAGAACCCCCATCAGTCTACAACTAATCTTCAATCAATTTTTCAGTTTTATACACTTTATATTGCAATAACTACTGTAAATTCGTGGGATCCGATGCATGCATTATATTTAACATTACTTTGAGATTTTGTGTTGGTATCCCGATGACAGTTGCTATCGACTGAAACATGTAGCTGTGTTAAAATAAAGTACATTAGTCTTTGTGTTCGAAGGGTAAAAGGCGCTGTTTGTATACATCTACATACATTACAGTTCTCTTTTTATTAAATACATAAATCCGTCACTCTAAATGGAAGTTCTTACCTTTGGGTGTAAAATAACCTTACTGGGTTACTCAATTATTACACCAACCACTGCACATATATAAAATTTACACTTTAAAACATTAAAAACGCTCCGAAATGTTTCGGTCCTAAGACCATCATCAGGGAGCTGTATATTCCTTGCTAAAGTCACACTAGAAATAGTCACAGATTAATTTCGTTGTACAGGTTGGGTGTTGTGGCAGCATGCCACAACACCCAACTTGTACAACGAAATGGGTGCGGGCTGCAGAAAAATTTAAGAATCACTCACTTAAATTATTATTCCTAGGTTTGTTTATTTTCTGCTAGATTTAATTTCAGATAAGATTGTTTGTTCATAATGTATGATCCTCCGTCAGGTTAAAAGACCATATTTCTCTCTTACCCTAATTACACCAAAACAAGTGCACTCAGCCAGTATGGCTTACAAATAATACGCCGCGGGCGCTAAACTTTTCCTTCTAAATCCGAACACAGGGGCTTGATTCCGACTGTTAGCAGTGAGTAAAAATAATGGTAGTGGTTACCTCCGAAACGTCAGCACCTATATCCGAAAAGCCAGGCCATTGCTTCCCACTTTATGTCACGCTGAAATCCTGTCACGTTAGCTGTTTGCAATTTACAAATTGTGTTGTTTGTATGGGAAGTCACCGACTGATGTCGAGGGTCAGGAAGCGGCAGCAAAACATGTGAAGCTCTGATTGGAGCAATCTGCACTCATCCATACACTAACAATAGAATGCACATGGAATTGCAGCCTCCAAACTTCCATTTGCATATCAATTCCCTGCAGAACGCAAAGGATCTAGAAAAAAGTAGTAGATAAGTGCAAGCTGAACATTCTCTTTTACATTTTAACCGCCATATTCGAAAAGACGCCTAACGTTATATGCTCCTACATGAAATCTCCTAGTTTGAAAATCGTTGCTGTTTAATTGATACATTAGTTCTACTGCTTTAGTTACTTAAAAATATTTTATAACTTGTGTAGAATAGGGAAAACCCCTTTACTATTTCACTCTTTCTATATGACGTCGTATACATTTGTAGACAGACAACAAAATTCAGAAGAACCTACCACCCCCATCTTCGTATTTTATGTAATTTCTTATTCGTTCTTACCAAAATGTGATTCTTAAAATTACCCTCAAAGTGATCTAAAAATTTCATAATTGCAGTTTCCATGCCATTGTACTTTCTCTTTTTCTATTTTTTCTTTCCCTGTCTCTTCTTTCTCATCTACTCTTTTACTTCCCCTCCTGCCATATCTCCCTCGTTCCTCATTTTCATCTCTCCTCCTCTTCTGTGTTTCCTTTTTTTCCCCCCCTTCAAATTTCTTCTCTCCCCTTCTCTTTCTGCGCCCCTGCAGCCCAACTCGAGCCCAGACCGCCTCATTGTTTGAGGTTTATTGATCATGCGCAATTAGACACACACCCGCCCAGTAAGATTCCTCCGAACGAGTGATAAGCTCGTCTCACAGACCACTACTTACACAACAACAAACACATCAGACGAACACCCATGCCCCAGCGGGATTCGAACCCGCGATCTCAACACTCAAGCGCTAGACCACTGAGGTCAGCCTTTCCTCCCCTTCCTCTCTCTAATTTCAATTCACTTCTCTCCTATCACAAAACATTTTTTGGCACGCCCCTTTTCTTCATGCACCTTATAATATTAATTGTTCTTTGCTGTTTAACAGAATTGAATCAACTATTTGGCACATGCGGCTAATCGCTGAACTCGGACATATAACTGGCATGTCACGGCCGACTTCATGGCCCAAATTCGTAACCTTGCGACCTACTGAAATGTGTTAGTTTGAAATTAGTTTACAAAAGAAATGATGATCACCAACTGCCACAACCTGTGTCCGAAATCTAAAACTTACGGGCAAGAAAACACAGTTGCTGGGATCTGTTCAGCTTCGAACACGACCTTCAGACCAGAACTTTGTCTTGTCGGTATTTCATTTTATTTGTGTCGTGAGTATTGATTGCCGTTACGGTATGTGTTACGTAAAGGGAGACACGAACTGAAGTCATTTACCTTAGTAACAGTGACAAGGGGAAACACAAAAACACATCCAATATATAATGCAAATTGCAGCCGTGCAGTTGCTGACACACTCCGCCACGAGAACACACTAGTCGCTGAGTCGAATAGAGCCTGACGTCCTACGGTGCTTTAATTCTTAGCTTAGTTTCCCGGATTCATTGACATTTTATGTCGCTTTCAGTACTGTAGGTGATGTAGCTTTTAATTATAAAATTATTAGTGAACACACTTTTGGAAAATTAACGAAAGATGAAGTAGAGGCTTAATTTGAATTACTGTCTCTAAAATTATTTGGAGGCCCCGAGACAAACTTCAGAAATCTCATTTAGAACAGCTGGTCTCCACGTAGAATTGGATCGATTACATCCTAAATAATTTCCTGGAGTGTGAGATACCTGGTCAGGAAACTGGACGACAGAGAGAAGCGCATTAGTTCCATACTAGCCTGTATGATCGACGGTGGCTAGCCTCACCTTCCGGCCAATTTGCCGCCGAGGAACAAGCCCTCTTTATCCATTATTTGGGGGCTGGATGGTTGACAGATTCGGTCTTGAACCTTTGTACAATAGATAAACTTACTTCTCCTGCTCGAAGTCGAACTATGATTCTTTGAGCGTCTAGCATGTTACAGGGCCCCTATACGAAACATTCTATCTCGGCTACATCACGAAAATTTGCAGCGCCTGAAATAAGCGGACGAGAGTTCTGTGAGACCAAACACGGACCGCAAGCTGCGATGGAAGTTTTCAAGTAGAAGCCTCGCCAGTAGATGCTGTTCGTAGGTCTGTGTAAATATCGCTGCTACTAAGCCAAATTACAAGGTCTGAACATGAAAGTAAGGGCAAGTGGTTATACTACAGGCAACGTCTTAGTCTACAAGTTTCAAATTCCAAGTGCATTGAGCAACTGTATAGTTCGTCGAGCTTCGGATATTGCTGATGTAATGGCAACAAGTATGCGAAGTAAAGAGGAAAAGCGGTGCTAAGGGAAGGGTGTTGAATTAGTGTGGCTAATGGGTCATATTACAATATATGACTACAATGGTAAATAAGTAAAATTTATTTCGGCTTTAAAAGATTTTGACGATGAAGTATATTCATAGACCTGACTGACATTTTGGACATACTCAATAATTTCAGGCTAAAGAAAACACACAAACCTTCGGAGATTCAGTTTGCCTGAGTTTTCAGTAGGAGGGAATGAAGTAGAGTGAAAAGCTGTTCTGACGAGCCCTTTAGAAGTAACTGATCTCTGTCACTGGTGGAGTGATGGGAGTCTAAACTTTACCACAGGGTCCATTTGGGATTCTCCCACTGCTGCACCATTATCTGACAAATTCTAACCTTCAATGCCGTGGCTTCTTTAGCTTGATGACACAATGTCTAATATATCAGCAAAGCCTAGAAGAAAAATTCTATTGTTCTAGTGTGACCAACAAATTCACACACATACACACACACACACACACACACACACAATATTTTAATACGCAAATTTCTAAAAGTTTCGGGCTTTATTGTTACTTCATCAGGGAGTGCATAATTGTATAAAACAATCATCCAACTCCTGTGCGCCCCCTGATGACGGACATGTATGGCCCGAAACTTGTAGGATTAAAACATTATTGTGATACGAACTACTTTTACCCATTTGTCGGTCACGATGTAACAACTGACTCATAATGTACGGAACAGATAATGTCAATAAACCTTTAGTGTTGGTTTTTTCCTTAACAACTGACCAATTTAATGCACAAATTCTTGTTTTATAATAAGTTTATTATATTCCTCTACATGTTTCGAGCACTGTTGTGCTCAACATCAGGAAGTCAAAATTGTATTATACAGCATCTGGTATCGTCACACCTATAGGTGGCCGTCTGGTGTGCAGGTTGACTTGCGCGCCGGACGGCCACCTACACAGCGTGACGATACTAGATGCTGTATAATACAATTTGACCTACTGATGTTGAGCACAACAGTGCTCGAAACATGTAGAGGAATATAATAAACTTATTATAAAACAAGAATTTTTGCATTACGTTGGTCAGTGGTTAAGATTATACTGAGATGCACGGTCAGAAAAACATCAAAATTTAGTGTTGGCATCTGAGATGCGGTGACTGTTGTGACAGTTACAATGTTCCAGCACATCGCTCTTCTTTATAGTGTTTACGAAAATAATCATAAAAGATGAACATCAGCCTACTAACATAATTGCCTAAATTCGTGGCAGTCACACGCGCATTACTACGGCATACTTCCGTTTAAGAATACTGATACTTGGTTATTTAAAAGAAAACCCTAAAAAATGGTAGGTCTGGGAAATGTCCCGTCATGATACGAGCGTTAATACTCGTAAAATGCCTTCCAACGTCCTCCGTTTTGGTGTTTTTTGTGGCTAAAATTAATTTCGTGATATCTCATATAAAAAGAGTTATTAAATCCACAGCCTGCTCCGAACACGCATCAGATAGCAGGAACCATAAAATTCACTGCATGGCCACACGCGAATGCAGCTAAGGCCTGTGTTCACGTTGATTATATATCTTGTCACATCTCAAGTGAAGACTATAAAAAAGTGACGTGTGCTAACTGCAAAGGGATGGTAACTAATTAACAGAAATATGCTCTTAAACCAGAAGGGAAGAACACAGTTTGGGAAAGTTTAAGAACAACGAACTCGGGAGAAATATTAGGAGCTGAAGAGAATACGAGAGAGGAGGCTTTCTTCAGTCTGCGTAGCGACTAGGCTACAGAGAGCGCTAACGGGTATTCTGAGGTATATTTCATGCTGGGGCAGAGCTTTCTGGCTTGAATACCGCGTCCAGACTAGCTAAGGTGTTCACTGTCCACTGAGTACCGGAAGTAGAGCAGACGGGGCAAGAAGAAGACCGACCATTGAACTCCAGTTGTTGCTCAGATTACAACAGCTTGGAGCCATAATGCTACTGCGCCTTTTGTTGTTATCGTTATGTTCTGTAGCAATGTTTATACAGAGGAAGGAACAGAAGGTTGAAAACATCACGTAATGAGAAGTTTCACAAAGTGTACAGTTCGCCACATAATACCGGGCTGATCAAATAAGAGCACCCGAGTGTGCAGCATGTATGGGAAGACAAACAATGAATAAGAATTTTGAGGTGCGTCATCCCCGTTGTGTTGGTTCAATAAAAAAGAATTTGTGTATTACACGTACAGTCGAACACAACTATATTTCACCTAGTAGTACAGTAGGAATACAACTACATGTTTCGGCCCAATATTTGGGCCATCTTCAAGTTGTGATTTAACTTACAGAGTAGCTATACAAGATGTGTGGGGTGTTTTTTGAGGGTGTTGGGGATTGGGTACATAATTATGTATGTCACGGTACCCACTAATGAAACAACGAGATCTCGTTCCCCCCTCTTCCCCGCCACCCAATCCCCAACACCCTCAAAAAACAACCCACACATCTTGTATAGCTGCTCTGTAAGTTAAATCACAACCTGAAGATGGCCCACATATAGGGCCGAAACATGTAGTTGTATTCCCACTGTACTAATAGGTGAAATATAGTTGTGCTCGTCTGTACGTGTAATACACACATTCTTTGTTATGATAAGAAACTATACTCCGGGAACATTAAATTTAAAGGACCATTTTGGAGATGGTCGAGTAGTATTACGAAACGTAATAGAAAAATATTGTCGTATTTGGAGTTGAAGAGGACGAGTTTGGATAGGGTTGACTAGTGGGATGTCACAGACACAGAAGTAACACATATGAGGTTCCAGCGGCGACGTGTGTGAAAATGACCTTCGTCAGTATTTGGAGGCATGGGAATCATACATTATGTCAAGATGTAACAAGTAACCGTCGCTTCTGCCCTCCTGTCTCACAGGGTCGCGACTTCACAACATTGTGATTACTGATTTGGGGTTTTGCGCTGGAATATTAGCAGTATCTAATTTCGTGCTAGCAGTAAAGAAATTCAAAATGTGAAAGGGGTAGAGGAGTACAGGGGTCATGCAGACACACTCAGACAGCGTGGCGACAACTAAGACCTAAATTTTGGTCATTTTTAGGTTTGTTCGCCAAATTTGCGAAAAAAACGCCCATTAGCTTAGGGATGTTTGACTATCCGCCCGTCCGTCCACATCTGTCAGCTCGGCTCCCAGGGGAATGATTTTCGTGAGTTTTGACACTGGAAATATCTATTAAATTCTGACGAAAGATCCAGATTTGGTTAGAATCAGACAAAAATTTTCGATCACTTTACAAGAAGACGTTTACATTGTTGACCGCAGTAAGAAGTATTACGTAAATCGGCAACATTGCAAAAGAGCCCATTGCTGCGTTTCCATGGCAAGGATCAACAGTTTTATGTTATTGACAGTGACATGTGGCTTAACAGTACAAATATTACACACTGTTAGCTTTTGCAGGCAACATGTTGAATATTTCTAGTTGTATTGGCATTAGTCTCTTAAAGTATTTAATAACCTCGTCATGTTCTTCCGTCCGTCTAGCTCTGTGTATCAACTCTTCTTCCAATGTACAGATTTTCGTGAAAATAAACATTGGCGTCTTTTGTAGAAGTCTGTCGAAGAATCCAAGTTCGATTAATATTATGCACTTCACAGGAGGACCTAGGCTGGTTATTCTGATTTCTTGTGCTGGAAATCCTCAGCTACTCAAGGAAAATGGTTCACTATTGCTTTAAATTCGACCACAAAATTTCCTTCTAACTAATTCAAAATCATTCAGTCAACAGTCATCCTGCAATTTGATACTACGTAATTTTAGATGCCGATAGTTTCGTAATGACTCAAATTGTAACTGAAAAGCCAAATTTATTTAATTACTTTAAATTTGTTAAATGAAATATTTTTCTCCTCAGCATTTCTTATTTAATTCCTTGCAGTGACGTTTACATTTTGTATTTTATGTGCAAATATAGGACGGAATATTGACTTAAGAGTCAGCACTTCAGATCTTCAGAAATTGCATACGTACTAACAAAATTGGGCCCTCATATATAGAAGTTTGACATCTGTCACTTCAGAAAAGATAGCATGGAGGGAAAATTATTCCGCAAAATTCAAACGCCATTAATGTGCTATTAATGTGTAATATCGTATATGCTGTATATCACACAAGTTTTGCCCTTTCTGAATTAATTATCTTGATGTAAGTGTAATAGCCCAGTAATGTAACTGACCGTAGGAGGACAACTGGATTCATGTCCTTAAGATGTGGAATGGAAGTTGTAATCTTCTAGGATTTAACGCCATGTGGCCTTGAAAAATCCCTCCCAAAGAAACTTCTGCCTCCATTTATATGGTAAATAAAAATGAAATGCAACGTACTCCGAAACGACAGTAAATTTATATCTTCTTACATGACATTACACACCCAGTAAAAACCCCAGACCTTAGAATATCCTAGATGACCTACATGTAAAAATGTGCAAGTCATTTATTTGCTGGCAATTAAACGTCTAATATCACGTCCAATACTGCCTCTGTGTCTACAGGTACGACATCACGACGCTGTGTGGTGAAGCCTGTTACTGTCCTGATGTCGTTGTTGCCGTCCTCTTCTGGATCGGATACTTCAATTCAGCGCTCAACCCCCTTATCTACGCTTACTTCAATCGTGACTTCAGGGAAGCCTTCAAGAATACTCTTCAATGCGCCTTTCCTTGCTGCTTCACCTGCTGGAAAACACCGACGCCCACACAATACGTCTAGCTAAAGGTTTTAAGCGCCGCTTCTAGCCGCAACCCAAGTATAGTCGTCCCTGAACAGAATAGTACAGACGTGCAGACGGATGGAGGCTCCATTCAAGAAGACCAGCCATCGGAGAACCTCATCATGAAGGCAGTAGTTGTTCCTGAGATAAAAGTTGAGGAACCTCAGAGGTATGAGGTTGTCGCTGAACATCACGAGGCACCGAAGGAGTCGCCTGCTTAGTAAAAGCTTTTGTTGTTTTGAACTAAGTTGGTAATGCGCCTGAAATTATGGTTTTATTCAGCGTTTTAAGCACAGTTTCTCTGAAGAATGACACACAATTCTCCTTTCTAGAGCAAATGGGTTGAACAATAAAGCGGCGTCACAAATTTTTACGAAATCTAAAAATTAACTTCGCTACAATGGAAATTAAAAAAAAAAAGTTCCATGAAGTCAGGTGAAAACCACTAATATTATAGACACAAAATTAAACAGTGACTGGGTTTCTCCTAGTATAAAATACGTTACCGTGTGTGAATATAAAATATGATGCTTTAGGATTTAACCTCCTAAAGAGCAGTAACATTACCTTATCCCAGTCCTTGTACGTGCAAACCCCTCAGAGTACCGACCAGTGCCAATCAAAATCTTTCTCCTGCCGTAAGGGCAAATTACAATTTTACAACTACACAAAGTGATGTCTGAGAAAAACAGTTTCATCGGACAGACAAATCTGTAGAGTAGTCATACATAGTTATATAGACATAGTAAAATTATAGTAGATTTTTCTGAACTCTTCTGTTTGATAACTCAGTGACAATTTATTGTCATACCTATTCCGCCGAAAGTTCTCAGTAAATTCATTCAATGGGTAATTAAACATGAAGTAGCATTACGAGACATTCAAAATTCACTGATGTTTACTTTGATTGACGCAATATAAATAAATAAATGGGAATTTCTTACTTCCATTACGGTTAAATTTAGAATAGGCGAATACAAATCTATAGAATGGGACAGAAAGACTTTTAAATCGTCAAACTGAAATATGTTTTTCCCTTCCCTCGTAAGATGTTAGATTCAACTAACTTAATTTCAAATCTTAACTGTTTCACCTAAGAAGCCTTCAGAGGTCTTTAGTGGACTGAAGGGAATTTATTATCACTTAAAAGTTACCAGCCTTCGATTATTTGAAAATAAAGCAGAATTAGTCATATAGCAGAAAACAAAGTGCAGCTGCATAATACATTGAAATGAATTACACTATGCCAAAGTTACCACAAACTTGTCACTGCAGGTGTAAGTTCATAGTGAAATTATTTTCATCAGAACATTCCAAATGACTGAAAAACTTGCGTGTAAATGTATCAGATACGTTATTAAATGCCCATGTCTGCCAGCAGTTATACCTCAATTACTTTCTTTGTTTTGCCAAAAGAATGTCTATCAGATATGGTTCTTTTCCAGAGACAGAAAGTAATATTTCTTAAGATTAGGTAACTGTGATGAAATACTTCCAGATGTTCAATCTTTTACAGCAAAACTTCTGTCTCCCTAATTATACAAATTTAACAGTAGGCCAAAAATATGAAGAGTTTATTGTAGTTAAAAATATAGTAATTTTAACAATTAAAATTAATTGCAAACACGTACATACGTAAAGAAATTTCAATTTACCAAATATGGAAACAAGAAATAATTATTAAAATTCAAACAATGTTAACACTTTTATTTATCTAAAAATACTTCCTGTTTTAAAAGGATTACAGCAGGGTGATTTTTATTTGTAAACCAAAGGGAATTTTTACCACTTTATGTAGAAGAAAAGGTGTAGATAGAAGTAACACCCTTTGTTTACTGACACTGCTTACATTGTAACACAAAATATCTGAAAATAATGATCCTATTATTGACCGATGGCAATACAATGAACCAGAAAGTAATTACACTTATATCTTTCGCGTCTCTAGTCATTTTCCACATGAAATCTTTCAAATGTCTATTCAAAAATAAAGCTACTACTCTTTTTTACTGAAAACTCACAACGTTAAACATTAATTTAATTCTTTGGATAAAAATATTTCAACCGTGCAAAATACGTTACCAATTGTAAAGAGAAGTGTCTATTTATACTGTCATTGTCACTGTGTTTTGAAATATAGCGTATACAGAAGTTTTATATTCGTGGTTCCGTGTATCGTATTTCTAGGTTGAAGAAATCCAACGAGATGCAACAGTATGCAGATATTTATTTGGTGCTAAATTACTATACACTTTTCGGACGTCCATCGCAACCAAAATCAGGAGTACATAAAACTGTGGTTGCAGCCTCTGGTACAGATCATACTATCTGGGGAGCAAGCTTCTTCAAACGTGACCGATTAAGGGCTGGTGTGGGACCGACCGTCCAAAACCAGTCCTTATTCGGCCACGTTTGAATAAGCTTGTTCCCCAGGTAGTATAATCTGTACCAGAGGCTGCAACTACAGTTTTATGTACTCCTGATGATGGGCGCGATGGACGCCCGAAACATGTAGAGTAATTTAGCAGTAAATAAATATCTGCATTCTGTTGAATCTTGTTGGATTTCTTCAACCTAGTATACAGAAGTTGTTTGCTTCTGAAAAATACACTAATATTTTAAAATATGTAACAAATACACGCTGTCTTCAACAAAGTGTAGTAAAATTAATTAATTCATTAACACCTCAAATAAACATTCACATTATTATATCATGCAAATAGAAGCTTTATCCGCAGGCTAAGCATTATTCAACAGAAAGAGCAAGAATATGATAAGGTCGCAGTTACTGAACTTAGTTGAAGGCAGCAGTCGTTCGTATACCACACATAGTCAGCATGTGTATACATTTCCAAACTGGCCTAATTACTTAAAAATCTACTCCAAATGACCTATTCATATGTATTAATAATTTTACTCCTGTATGGCAACCCACTTGCATAAAACATAGATTGGTTAATTAAACAGAGGATGCAGAAGTGACAAGTAAATTCATATAACAAGAAACAAATATATACAGAAAACTGAGTGCACTAACATTCAATAATTATAGAAACTAAAACTCTTCGTCCCTCTCAGAATTTAATTAAAATAAAGTGAACTATAACTATGCAATCGTTGATTTAGTAACATAGTACGATAAACTGCATATAACTGTTGAGTGACGTCATAAATATTTTCTCTTACTACCGGCGCACTTTAAGGTAACGTTCTTTTGCTTTAAACATTGGCCAAACAAAAAAAAATCTTGGTACACAAAATTTCCTTATCCGCTGGAAAATAAATAATTATGGTTTCGCAGAGTCTAGAGAGGAGAAGGTGGAAATTAGACGTAGGAAGGAAATTTACTTATAACTTTCGAGAACTGAGATTAAGGGGGCGATGTTGCTGACGATTCGTGTATTCTGGGATGTTACAATTTGTCGAGTGAATATTTATAGGGCTCCTTGTTCATAACGAGGAATGCATTTCTGTCCTTCGAAACGCCCTTAAAGTGTAACATCCAACAAGGCCTGAATGTTGTACATAAAACTGGTGCAATTTATTTCATCCCCTTCTTTTTGTGTAAAATATTAAGGTGCGTCGAAAAATGTCAGTCTGCATTGTACCATCCTGTATAAAATAATGCGAATTAGTGTCAGTCGCTGTTTTAGGGTCATATAGCCACGCAGATGTGAGTTCTTCCTTAATGATGGATAAACTGTTTCCCGTTGGAACACTGGCAGCAACCAGCATGGTTCGTAAAGCCGTCGTGAGAAAGACCAGTCGTTACGGACGTTCATACCTCAAACAATGTATAGCGTTAATTAAAATTCAAAACGCCTTGCTTTGCTTCTTGTGACTCAACAGTTCCATGCAACGATCCTGATAAGAAACGCGAGACACCTGCAGAAGATCAATGGCTCTAACTGTCCAAGAAATCTAGCTATGTGTTCTCCAGTGTCCGGCCATTCATTTATTCGTTCCTGATACTGTACAGAACATTTAAGCCTAATTTTCAGCTGCCTTGAACACGTGGCGATTATTTAAGGACGACTAAAAAAAGACGAAAAATTTAAAGAAGAATGTCGTGTCTTATTTTAAGATACTGTTCTAATATCTTTAGGAGAGAAATCCATTCGTGATGAAGACAAAACAGAGTAAAGGGCTGTAGGCCGTCAGTCAAACTAAGTTTTATGTTATATTATTATACATACTTTTTTAATCCAGGGAGCAGGGTCCCTCTTGAGAAGCTAACCGGTTCTCAGCCATTCAATAAATTCCCCAAAGTTTACGGAAACCGAAGGTTCATTACTCCATTTACAAGTGCCCGTCACCTGTCCGTATCCATATCCAGATCAATCCAGTCCATGCTCCCATTCTACTTCCTGAAGATCCATCTTAATATTATCTTCCCATCTACGCCTTGGTCTTCCAAGTGGTCTCTTTCCCTCAGGTTTCCCCACCAAACCCTGCATATACTTCTGTCCTGCATAGTGCTGTCATTGTTATATTATAATATATAACTTTAATTTAGCATGTGGCACCTTTATCTGCTCAAAAGTGGTTCATGAATTCTACTTCTCCGATTGTACTAAAAACGTAACGTTGAGATCTCAAATATATATATACTAACATTAATAATGGTTTAATTGTAATTTACATGACAATTTTTACTTGGTGCTGTAATTTCTCCCTATGATAGCCTTATGTACTTTAGCCGAAACATGTAGCATTTAGTTACATAACAATACAACATAATGCTTAGTTGTGGTTTACAGCCTACACCCTTTACTGTATAATGTTCTAACATTTTACACAAAATCTCGAAAGGTCAGCAATAAGTAGCCAATGAAAGTGTTGTCCCAACTTCGGAACTAATGTCTCCGAAAGGGGTATGATAAGTATTACACATCGCGAAATTTCTATTTATTGAGTGATGCTGGATCATAAAAAGTAAAATACAATCTACAAAAGTTGTGTAAACTTAAACATTTGCATTATTGTTTTTCTAAGATATAAAACCATAGCACCCCCCCCCCCCCCCCCCCAACCTTCCAACACACAACAACACTCCCCAAACAAAAAAAAAAAAAAAACAAATAATATTTTTTTATAATATTTTATTTATTAATAAAAAAAAATAAAAAAAAAAA
>Ga0123352_10001325_pt1 | contig 32541 bp, 34 predicted proteins | sample TergutLab28metaG_FD_89700 | JGI IMG/M metagenome (GOLD analysis project Ga0123352, IMG submission 89700) | Labiotermes labralis P1 segment gut microbial communities from Petit-Saut dam, French Guiana - Lab288 P1 | ecosystem: Host-associated > Arthropoda: Insects > Digestive system > Gut ...
ATTCTTTACCAAAACGTTTTATAATACTCAAGAGGAACCCTCCTATTCAATATATCGAAAACGAGCAGGAAAGCCTGCTCGTTTTCGTGTTAAAAATCAATTAATTAAAATATGCATTCACAGCGTCTTCTTTAATTTGACCGCCTTGGGCATACCAATTAGGCAATACCACATCTGTAAAGTGGCTTACCGGATTAATGCCCATGATAATAAGGGTAACTTCTTCGATAATCATTTCGCCTGTTAGGCCTGCATCGTCAAAGGCTGCAGGAGGTGGTCCCCACATTCTGTTTTCTACAACTAAACCACGGTCAAACAAATGTTGGCTGCGGCCATATGCAGAATTTGGGAAGCCCAATTGTAGGAATGGACCCAAAGCACCTGGTGATCCAGCAGGATCTGTTAACCAGTTTTGAATTTCCGCATGTTTTTGAAGCATACCTGCAGTAAATAATGGACTGGAATCGCCTGTTTCTAGCGCACGGTTGATATAGATAAACTGCATCATATCTGCATGAGGGTCAATCATTTTTAATGCAGGACTCATTGCATGCTCGCGGTTATCAAACATAAAGTAGTCAAGCTGTTCAGGTGTTAGGTTTGCATCAGGGCTAAAGATCATGTGATCTACCATAGATAGTGCCATCATATATGCACCTGGGTTTTGGAATGTTCTGTTCGCAGCCAAAATACCTGTGTTAGGGAAGAATATTTGACCTCTTGCAGGACGAGAACCATCTACAGTTGGTAAATTATGCGGAACAAAATAAGCATCTAGGTTTTGAATTTGAACGATGCTGCCACCCATAGACCAGCCCCACCATTGCCACCAAGGCATGATACCTACTAAGCCGTTTATAACATCTTCTTGTGCACGATCCCACGGACCAACGGACATAAAGTCAGGATTTAGCAAGCCTTCAGCAAACCAACGCTGCCATGTTTCAAGTGCTGTTACAAATTCTGGAGAAGCAATACCTGGGCGAAGCCTGCCGGTTTCATCCGGAAGCCAGAAATACGCACTATCATGCACATTGCCTATATAAGCGCCGAACATAGGGGCAGTTCTGAAAAGGAATTGCAGATTGTTATCTGTATGGATACCATATTGTGCACCATGATTAGTCATGAAAGCACGTGCAAGGTTTTCTAAATCCTCAACAGTTCTAATTTCAGGTGAACCTTCTGCTTCGAACCAATCTTTACGTAACCACATATGCCAAGGTTGATCTATTTGGCCGTAGTAGTAGCGTGGTAAAGCATAAATTCTGCCATCTACTGTATAAGTTTGGATTGTTAATGGGTCTACAAGTTCACGATCTCTAATACGTTGAGATGTATAATTATTGTATGCATGAGTAAGGTCAAGTAATGTACCTGCTTCTTGCAATTGGTTAAATGTACGTTGAATTGACATAGGGATGTAGAATACATCCGGTAAAGTATCAGCCGCTATTGCCAATTGAAGTGCAAGAGGATAGTCAACTGATTCAAGAATTGTCCACTCTACATGAATGTTAAGTTCATCTCTTAACAAACGTGTCCAAGGGCTGTCATTTGTTGTGTCGCCACCTTGGAAGTTCCAGTTTGTACCCAGTGTGCTACCAATTGTAAAGTGCACAGGGTAGGGGAATGGTGTGTTCCAGTCTCCAGCTGGTACAGGTTGATATGCACGCGGATCATGATCTGCAGGTGCATCAACAACTGTTGCCGGAGCTTCAGTAGCTGCTGCTTGGCCGCCTTGTTCGCCAGCCGGTGCAGGAGGGGCGTCATTACCGTTTCCGCCACAAGCAGTAAAAGCAATAGCCAATACAAAAATGCCAGCGATGAGTAATAGCTTTTTGTTAACTTTGTTAACCATTTTTAAATTGCTCCCTTCTTAATAATTCATTAAGATATATTTTTAAAGTTGACGGATTGCCAACTTTGCCACTGCATTAGACAAAAGCCCATAAGAACCATGTGAATATGCATAAGCAAAACAACTATACCATAATGAAACTGTGAAATCAACCATATAACAAAATATAACAAAGTTTCTGTAATATATTTGCAATAAAGGAGCGCACACTTTAGCTGGCGCAAAAACTAAACTAAACTTACGAGAATTACACTAAGCATTGCTAGCACTATTATCCAAAATAGCAGTCACCTTTGGATGCAGTTGCATGACCGAACCTGGAACATCAGGTGTTACCGGCCCATCTAAAATGGCCTTCATAATTTGCTTTTTGTGGGAGCCTTTTGCCACCATTACTATTTCTCGTGCTTGCATTACTGTAGATACACCCATAGTTACGCCATGTTTAGGCACATTTTCTGCACCGCCAAACAAGTTAGACTTTGCCGCGACAGTACTGGCCGATATTTCTGCTATGTGTATGCCAAGCGCCCAGGGTGTGCCAGGCTCGTTAAATGCAATGTGCCCATTTGTGCCAACGCTAAGCAGCATCAGGTCTATTCCGCCAAAGTCGTCAATTACTTTTTTAAACCTGATACATTCTTCCTCAGCCTCGTCTGCAGAAGCTATTGGCACATAAAATTTAGAAATACCAAGTGGCGTATATAAATCACGGCAAATGCGGTAATAGCAGCTTGTTGGGCTTTCTTTTTGTACGCCAACATATTCGTCCAGATTAATTGCTTTAATTTGAGAAAAATCTATGCCTAGTTCCTTTTTTATACGTACAAGTTCTTTAAAAATATTTTCTGTAGTATCTCCCGTGGCAAAACACAAGGTGCTGTCTGGCTTTTGCAATACCTGTTGTGTAAAAATTTGGGCTACATATCTGTCAAAACCTTCTGTTGGGATTATAATGCGTTTCACTGTAATACCTCCATTTTTGATTAATCTATTTGTTATACGATAAATTTCAAGTGGTGGCGTTCCGCCACCACTTGAAATTATTTTTAACTAAACTGTGGTAAATCCTGCTTATGAGCCGCAAGCAGTTCATCCGCCATTTTCATTGAATTTTCGCTTGTAAGAGGCGGGCTGCATTCTTCTACCGCATATCGGAATAATCTAACATCGCCAGTTAATGCCGCTTGAACAGCAACTTCATATACTGCCGCATACTTTGCCATATATGGCAGAAGCTCTACAGGAAAATCCGTCATTTGTAGTGGCGAAATTCCCGAACCACTAAATAACGCCGGGCGTTCGATTACAACATTTGATGGAAGCCCTGCAACTGCGCCTTGGTTTGGTAAGTTAGCATAAAATATGCCCGGCTTATCTTCTGTTATCGCTTCGATTATTTCCATAAGCTCTTCATGCTCTCCCGGATCTCTTGCAAAAAAATCTGTGGGCAAATCTTCATCCGACTTAGCATAATTTACATATGTTTCAAATTCCCGGTCACCATAATTGATTGTTCCTTCAAAGGAGAACGCATCAACACCCAGTGTTTTACCATAATAGGTACCTTCGGACATGGTTGATGGTACAAATTCTGAAAAATGGCGGTCTACAGATACAACATGGGTATTGTGTTTGCGCACAAAATCTGCAGTAAGAGGGCCTATTTCCAACGTTGCTTTATTAAGCTTGTCTATAAACTTTGGGAAAAAATCTTGCCCCTCATATCGCAAATGATACATAAAAACCATATGGTTAAGTCCGCATGCAGTATACGAAAGCTTTTGGTAGGGAACATCCATAAATCTTGCCACACGTTTTATACCATTTTTAACTCCATGGCATAATCCCATTACCTTAACATTTGTTGCCTGGCGAATAGCCATGCAATTCATAGTCATAGGGTTTGAATATGTTATAAACATAGCGGTTGGGCAAAGCCTCTCAATATCCTTTGCAATATCCAAAAGAGATGGAATCATGCGCATTGCTCTGGAGATGCCTCCCGGACCAACGGTATCGCCCACTGGTTGAAATATCCCATATTTACGAGGAATAAAAACATCTTGCTCCCAAGCACGTCTGCCGCCGACGCCTATGGTACTTATAACATAATCCGCGCCAGGTAATACATCACGCCTATCTACAGATGCAGAAAGCGTTACATCCGCATGACGTTGTTTTATCATTTTCCTGCATATTTTTTCAATTACTGCCAATGTTTCTTCATTAATGTCGACTAAGGCAATATGCCATTTTTCCAGTGGACGTTCTAAAATATCCATTACCAAACCTTTTGTAAATACCACGCTTCCTGCACCTACAAGAACGATTTTTCTTCTCATGTTCCTATCCGCCTCTCTCAAATTATTTTAAACCCTGCCATGCCACATATGACGCGCCAATTAACCCAACGGTTTTTACATCAAGCTTTGATAGGCAAATTTCTTGCAAATCAAGCATGCTGCTGGGGTATGCGTGGGCTTTTGCATGGGTCATAAATTTGTTAATTAAACCTGGTGTGCAAGCTACGCTTCCGGCTAACACAACCGCACCGGGGTTAAACATCGTAATCAAAGAAGATACGGTCATACACAAAGCATCAACTGCATCAGATACAATTTTTATTGCCAATGCATCGCCATTATCGGCGGCTTCAAATATTGCAGTAGAATGCAGATCTTGTTCTGGCAAATGAGCCAAACTGCTGTTATATACAGCCATTTCATTTTTAGCCCGGGTAATCATACCGCCGCCAGATGAGAGTTGTTCTAATGTTTCTACGGTTCCTGTCTTAAAATTTAAGCACCATTGGCCAACTTCCCCAGCCACATTTCCCGCCCCGGTTACCAAATTGCTACCGGCTACAATGCCCATAGATATGCCAGTTCCCACATTAATAAGAATGAAATCATCATATATTTTTCCTGCACCGTAATGCATTTCGGCTAATGTGGCACAAAAAACATCGTTATTTAAATAGCTTTTTAGCCCATGGCGGTTAAAAATCTCTTCTGCCAAATTCACAGGTTTAGGAATGGGGATATTGTTTGCACGCACCCAAATTCCATTCTTTGTATCGCAGCGTCCAACCAACCCAAAACCTACAGCCAAAGGTAGCGGGTTGTTTTTATTAATCCGCAAAAAATCATCGACCGCAAAATATATAGATTCTAATACATTTGGTGTACATGATCTGTCCATAGGATAACGTTTGCTGCTTAGTACTGTGCCATCATGCTGTACATATCCGACTAAAACTTTTGTACCACCAACATCTACACCTAAAACATAATCTTGTTTCACAAATATCCTCCCTTACACCGCCGCAAATTACTATAAATAAAGCCATGCACGAAGTGTACATGGCTTTGTTACTTACATCCCTAAAAGGGCATTAATTAATTACCCATTTACTGCATCTTTAAGTTTTTTACCAACTTTAAAGCGAGGTGCTTTTGATGCAGCAATTTTCATTGGTTGACCAGTTTGTGGGTTGCGGCCTTCGCGCTCTGCACGTGCTACAACATCAACTGTGAAAAAGCCTACCAATTGTACTTTCTTATCTGCAACTAATGCCTCTGTAACGACATCCTCAAATGCAGATAGAAATTTCTCGGTGTCTTTTTTTGTTAGATCGGATTTTGCTGCGATTGCCGCAATTAGTTCCGTCTTATTCATGGGTGGTTCCTCCTTTTATTTTGTGTCAAAATAATTTTTTGACTTAAGCCCGCTTAAAGTGCGGCTCTTCACTTACTGAACGTATTTATAAACTCTTCTGTGGAATTTGTCAAGGAAAATTCAGCATTTATTTCTAAAATGCCTGATAAGTTAACCATTTGCAACATAGATGAGCCAAATTTTTGAAAAAGTAAAGCTTTATCATTTTCATTTTCTAAGTTTGATAAGTTATTCTTAATTTCACAAATAAGTTTACTTATATCTGTTTCCGCAGCCTTTGAGCGTTTTAGCACTTTCTCTGCACGTACCAATGCAGGTAGCGCTTTTGGCACCGCATCTAGTATAGTTTTAACAGACTTGCCCTCACGTTCCCTCTCTTTACTTTTCTCCCAAAAAATGAGCGCTTCGTCTTCATTTTGAGCTGTATCTGCACCAAATATATGTGTATGACGGCTTATCAGCTTTTGCCCTACATGGGTAATGACATCGCTAATAGTAAAAGCATTGTTTTTTTGCGCAATTTTGCAGTAAAATATCACTAATAGCAATACATCGCCAAGTTCCTCTTTTAACGCAGCTATATCATTTTTATCTACAGCATCTATTGTTTCATAACATTCTTCTAGTAAATCTGCGCGCAAGCTTTCGTATGTTTGTGCCTTATCCCAAGGACAGCCGCTTTCGCCCAGTAAGATATCCATAAGTGCTAAAAATTCGTCAAAGGCCATGATATATCTCCCTAATTGTTTATATAAAAAAAGGGCTTTCGCCCTCTTAATTCTCCATTTGCTTAGCTAAGAAAATTGACGCACATGTGGACAGCTTGTTTTCTGCATCACCCATTTTATGATCAGGTGATAACATTACAACTGCACCAATTACATCACCTTCTGCAATAATAGGGGAAACAAATTGATGGTTGTAGGTAGGTTCATCATCATTATCTAAAACAGCTACAAAAGATGAGTCTGTTTTAGATGCCGCAAAAGAACTGCGTTGATTCAGTGCCTTTTCTAATGCCTCTGAAATGCGTCTGTCCAAAAATTCTTTTTTAGATCCGCCGGCTACGGCAATTATCTGATCTCTATCAACGATACATACAATATGCCCAGATGTTTGTGAAAGAGTTTCTGCGTATTCTTTTGCAAAGGTACCCATTTCACCAATTGGTGAATATTTTTTTAGAATAACTTCACCTTCACGGTCTGTAAAGATTTCCAATGGGTCGCCTTCGCGAATTCTTAGTGTTCTGCGAATTTCTTTTGGAATAACTACTCTTCCCAGGTCATCAATTCTTCTAACAATACCGGTAGCTTTCAAACTATTTCCTCCTTGTGTACATCGATACTTTAGTATTATTTGTAAATTTTCGATGAAATATACAATTTATACAAATAATACAAGACGTAAGTTTAGATGTTTTTTATTATGATGCGGATGCAACCAGTTCTGCAAGTTTTGCAAATGCAGGTGCATCATTGACTGCCATTTCTGCTAGCATTTTACGATTTATGTCAATACCTGCTTTTTTAAGTCCAAACATAAACTGGCTATAGCTGAGGCCATGTATACGTGCTGCTGCGTTTATACGCGTAATCCACAAACGTCTAAATTCGCGTTTGGTTTGTTTGCGTCCTACAAATGCGGCCGCCATTGCGCGCATAACTGCTTGTTTTGCTGCACGATATTGTCTGCTTCTAGCACCCCAATAACCACGTGCAAGTTTTAATACTCTTTTATGTCTCTTTCTTGAATGTACTGCACCTTTTATCCTTGCCATTTAAAAAATCCTCCTCTGGGGTGTGTGTTTATGCATAAGGCATCATTTTTCTTACTGCGGCTTCGTTGGTTTTGTCTACCATACCCATTTTACGAAGACCCATTTTGCGTTTTGGGCTTTTTTTTGTAAGCATGTGTACACTATTTGCCTTAGGATGTTTAAATTTACCTGTACCGGTCGCTTTAAAACGCTTTGCTGCGGCTTTTTTTGTTTTTAACTTTGGCATAATCTACTCCTTCATTTCCTTTTGTTTTTCCGGCTGCGGCTTTGGTGATAAAAACATTGCCATAGACCGGCCTTCCATTTTAGGTGGTTTATCTACAGTGCCGTGCTCACTTACATTTTGAGCAAATTCGTTCAGTATTACATGGGCTATTTCTGTGCGCCCAAGCTCACGGCCTCTGAAACGAACGGTGATTTTCACCTTGTCGCCATCGCCTAAAAATTTAATGGCTTTTTTAAGTTTGGTGTCTACGTCGTGTTTGTCAATGTTTGGAGATAACCGAAGTTCTTTAACGTCAATAGTGCGTTGTTTTTTCCTTGCTTCTTTGTCCTTCTTCGATTGTTCAAACCTGAACTTACTGTAGTTCATGATCTTGCAGACCGGTGGCTTTGCCGTTGGTGAAATTTTCACTAGGTCTAGTCGTTTTTCGTCCGCAATTTGCTGTGCGTCTCGGCTGGACATAATGCCTAATTGTTCTCCGTCGTCGCCGATAAGGCGCACTTCGCGGTCTCTAATCTGCTCGTTGATCATTAAATCGGTGATACTAAATCACTCCCTCTTTATTCAATTACGTGGTTTTGGGCAACAAAAAAGACAGGTCTCACCTGTCACAATTAAATACATCTCTAAATAGAGAACGAGATAAAATTGTAACCTGATAGCACGCGTTCGCGGCCACAAGGTGAGAAGTATTACTTCTGCTTTTTTAGAACAATACCACACAAAGTTCTATTTGTCAAATTAGAATTTTCTATTTAAACAAAATAAAATGATCCCAGTTGCAACGCCAACGTTTAAAGATTCGCACTTTTCATTCATTTCAATATTTACTTTAACATTACACATACTTAATAATTCATCGGTGACACCGTCACCTTCATTGCCAACCAAAACAGCCCGGCGCTTGCTTACCTTGACATCATTTAAGCTTAAGCCATCTTTTACATCCGTGCCAATAATTTGATAATCTTGTTCTGCCAGCTTTAAAATGAAATCCTTTAAAGGAGCCTTTGTAATATTTAAATGAAAAATCATACCTTGTGTAGCTTGAATTACCTTTTGGTTGTAAACATCTACACTATTGTTTAGCACAATGGTGTCAACGTTAAATGCCACTGCATTTCTGATAATTGTACCCAAATTGCCCGGGTGGTGAATTTGATCTACCAACAATATGTTATTTTGATATTCGGCAGGTTGCTTTTGCATGCAAACGCCTATAATTTTTGTTGGGGTTGCCAACGACGACAACTTCCCCATCACATCATCTGTTACTTGAAAAGTAGGTACATCAAAGCTTTTATTTTTTTCCGTTGTAATTACTTCCTTTAAGCAGTTTGTTTTATATGCTTCTGCAACCAGGTGGTAGCCCTCGGCAATAAATAGCTTGTGTTTGTCCCTATATATTTTATTTTTTAACTTGCACCATTGTAAAACTCTAAAATTATTTTGAGAATTGATTACGGACATGGCAATCTACCTGCTTTCATTTTTGCATCCAGAGGTCAAGCGAGAATGCTTGTATTCGCCCCTCAAATCAAGTGTGAAAGTAGCATATTGAGTGCAGCATGTCAAATCATTTCTTCCCAGATACAGCCCGAGTCGCCCAAAAGGTAGCTATTCCCGCCTTAGTCAAAGGATCACCTTCGCCATTCACATCTTCATATGCGGCAGTTATCATAAAACCCGCCTTTAGCTGCCCGCCAATTTGGTCGTCAAAAGTATGGCTAAATTGTATGCTGTTTTCGCCATCATCTATGAGCTTTTGCATTTGCGCCGGGTTTTTCAAAGGATTGAAGGGTAGGGTATTTGTTACAGTAAGGGCTTTCACCCCATCTAAGTTCTCATAATCGCCAAACATGTAATTAATGCCGTTATCCAACCCAGAAAGCAATACACCTCCCGGTTTTAACACGCGATAACATTCCCGCCAAACATGATGCACGTCTTCAATATAGCAATTCGAGACCGGATGAAAAATGACATCAAAACTGTTATCTGCAAATGGAAATGTTTTTGTCATGTCTGCTTTCACAATATGAATAGGATAACCTTCCCGCTCTGCAACTATTTTTTCGCTTTTAAGTTGCTGGTCAGAAAGATCCATGATTGTGCAGTTTGCACCTAATATCGAAAAAATAGGCATTTGCTGTCCGCCACCGCTTGCAAGCCCTAAAATTTGTGTGCCTTTAAAAGATGGAAACCATTCATGCGGCACAGGAATTGTTGGTGTCAACAACACATTCCACTCGCCATGCCGTGCTTTTTTACAATCTTCTGGGGTTACAGGTATGCCCCATATCCAATCATCTTCATTAATCCAGCGGTCGATAGCCTTTGCATTTTGTTCTGTATAATTTGTCATACATATCACTCCTTTACACTGAATATACTATAAAGCCAAATTTGTTTGCAACTTATTTGATGATTGGGATGTGACTTAGTGAAAATTTTTATATGTATAACGTTTGCCATTGCCATAGTAATTACAAGTATAAACACAAAAGCCGCAACTACAGAATTACTTCCGATAGACGCGGTTTTAGTAATAGATGTAAGCCGCTCGATGATAACCGCCGACCCAAACCGCATAGCAAACCAAGCAATGAACATGTTTATAGAAATGCTGGAAAAAGGACGAGACAGAGTTGGTGTTGTCGCATATGCAGGCACAGTAACCGTCAGCCGCGAATTAAACATACTCTGCCAAGAAGAAATTAATTATTTGCAAAATTTAATTACAAATCTTGAATACGCCTCTTGGACTGACCATCCACTGGGCCTGCTAGAAGCAATACGTATATTAATTGAGGGAACAACCGAAGGCCGCCAGCCGATGATTATATTTTTAACCGACGGTAATTTAAACCCAAGCGGCGTTTACCGAACAATTGCTGATGCAGAATACGACAAGCTTCAAGCAATTAACCTTGCACAAACCCATGAAATTCCTATTCATAGCATAGGCTTAAATTACGACAGCCAGCTAGACCGTCGCTATATAGAAATTGTGGCGGCCCAAACAGGCGGGGTATCATTTGAAACTACAATTGCAGAAGAACTGCCCGATATTTTACGAGAAATATTTTCGCTTATGGTATATATGTATACGCTGCCGGAATATCCTGCAAAAACTGAATCCGAACCAACTCAGCCACAACCGGCACTAGAAGAAGTGGAATACACGAGCAGCGAATCACCAGAAGAAGCACAAAGCCGAAAAATATGGATTTATGCAATCATATTAGCTATTTTACTTGCATTTATATTATTTGCATTAACAAAAAAGCCTAAACGTATTTTTACTGGACATTTAGAAATTACCTTAAAACCAGATCCTGTGCGGCATTATAATTTAATTGAGTACGGCAATTATCTAACACTTCAAACCTTAATAAAAAAAGAAATAAATCCCATACTTAATAAAATAATAATAACCCCAGCGCCACAGGCACCTTCCCACTTACCGCAGCTTTTAATTAAATGCAAAAACCCTACCGTAAAATTCACAAAAGATTTCATTGCGCAGGATGCTACAAAAGGATTATCCATTAACGCAAACACAGAGATTACTATATTATTAGAAGACGAACAAATTCACATGAAATATCTTGTATAATTAACCTTCTCCAAAAATTCTTTCATATATTGCTTTGCCTGTTGGGGTTGCGGCCAATCCGCCTTGGGATGTTTCCCGAAGGCTTTCTGGTATTGCATTGCCAACCTCGTTTAAGGCATGTATCACTTCGTCTATAGGGATTTTATTTTCTATACCTGCAAGTGCCATATCAGCAGAATTAATAGCAATTGCGATGCTTCCGCCATTACGTAAAATACATGGTACTTCCACAAGCCCTGCAACAGGGTCGCAAACAAGGCCCATAAGGTTTTGCAGTGCAAAGGCTACCGCATTAGCCACCATTTTATTTGTGCCTCCTGCAAGTTCTACCAAAGCAGCGGCGGTCATTGCTGCAGCAGAACCACATTCTGCTTGGCATCCACCCTGCGCACCGGACACACTTGCCTCGTTTGCAATAACCATGCCAATTGCCCCGGCGGTTATAAGTGCCATAATTGCAGCATCTTCTGATACATTGTTAAGTTCCATCATCGTTAATACACCTGCCGGTAAAATGCCGCAAGAACCGGCTGTTGGTGCTGCAACTATTTTACCCATGGCAGCATTATGTTCCTGAATACCCAGTGCTATTGCCGTCGCTTTGGCACAAAATAAACCGCCCAAAGTGTTACCTTGGGCGGCGTACATATATGCCCGGTGACCATCCCCGCCGGAAAGTCCGCTAACAGATTTAACCCCCGGTTCAAGTCCTTTTTCCGCACTTTGACGCATGACGTCAAGGTGTTTTTTCATTCTAGAAATAATTTCGCTTTCCGAAATTTCCATTTGTAATGCTTGGTCAATTAATGTAAGCCGACTAATAGATTGGTTATTTTTATCCGCCAGCTCTACAAATTCTGCGATAGATCTATAGGTTAACATTTCGTCTCCTAATGCGCCGGATGCATATACACCACGCTTACGATATTTTCTAATTCGCGCAATTCGTTTACTATAAATTTTTCTATGGCTGTGTCAAGTTCAATAGTCATTATTGCAAGTTCGTTTCTTTTAGGGCGTGACAAACGAAAATTTCCAATATTAACATTAAATGATGCAAGCTTGCTTGTTACTGCGGCCATTGCCCCTGGGCGATCATGGTGTGCGATTATAAGTGTATCTGTCGAACCGTTAAATGCGGCGTCCATGCCATTTAATTTAGTTATTTGAATACCGCCGCCGCCTATGGATGCACCTTCTACAGTACATGCCGCACCGTTTTTACCTAACAAATTTATTATTGCAGTATTAGGGTGGGCCCCTGGTATTTTTACTTGAGAAAATTTATACGCCAAACCATTTTCTTTTGCAAGATTTAGGCTTGTTGGTATACGTTCATCATCAGGTTTCATGCCAAGTATCCCGGCGACTAAAGCCTTATCGGTACCATGGCCACGGTAAGTTAAAGCAAATGACCCAAATAGGCCAATATCCGCTTGCATTGCATCTTCACCAAGTATTTTCCATGCGATGCGCCCCATACGCACTGCCCCGGCCGTATGAGAACTAGAAGGGCCGATCATAATCGGCCCTATAATATCAAAAATATTCATTTAGGCTATTGCGTAGAAGAAGTTGTACGGTGCGTACATAACACCATCTACGATAATAACTGCTGCATGCAGGGTATTTGGTGCACCGTTTACATAATAGGTGGTTGCGTTGTTTGCCACTGTAACTACAGTGCTGTTGTAAGTTAATATGGCACTACTAATCGCAGCATCCCATGCTACGTTGAACCCTGCTGCTTCGGCTAGTTTACGTACTGGGAAGAATTCAACACCATTACGCATAACACCCATGCCTGGCTCAGCAATGTTTTTAGTAGGTTGCACTGCAGGGTATGAAGGTTCTGTGTATTTTTCTGTTGGATATTCGTATTCATATCCATTTGCGGCATACTCAGCTTTGTATTCTGCCTGTGGAGCAGAGTGTAAAAATATAACTTTGTCTGCTGCTACTTCTTCACCGGCATATGCGTACCAAAATAGTAAACCATCACCAACTTTAAGGTGTTCAGGTGCTATATATTGGCGTGTTAAGTGTGGTGTAATTGCTGTTTCGCGGTTTAGTCTTATAGTGCGTTCGCCATTTTGAACGGTCAGTAGAAGTGTGTCGCCATTGTATTCTTTAATTGCTTCGATGATATGGTAGCTGGGCGAATAATTGTCTTCAGGTAAGTTAATTGCAATGACAAGTGCAGGTGACTGCGGAGGCATGCTCATTGTCGTAAATATGGCATGGTAAGCTTTTACACGGTCTGTCTCCCGGTCTGCTATGCTTGCAGGAAGGCCTGTTACTGCATCAATAATTATAGTTTCTTCGCTCAAGTTTAAAACGATAACATCTTCGTCATCATTTACGCTGCGTACAGTTAATTGGTTGTCTGTATAGTAGGAAATATAACCAACTTTGCCTACTGGTAAGAGCGCTGGTGTTGCTTGTGCGTAGCTTTCATAGCCGTTTCCATTTTCATAGCCATTCTCATAACCATTGTAGTCATCATAGCCGTTTTCATAATTGTAATAGTAACCATTACCATTCTCATAGCCGTTTTCGTAACCATTTGCGGCTAAAATGGGTGTTATTGTGCCTACAGCTAGAATTGCTGTCATGGCAAGAACTAATATTTTTTTCATTTTATATCTCTCCTAATCTATATTTCGCGCTTATTATGCATACAAAATGCTTACAATTACGCCTTTATGATACCCATCATAACATAATTCATTCTTTTGTTCATGACATTTTTCTTGGAAAGTTTCTTGCATTTTGGTTACAAATACATTTTTTTCTGGTAATATATTATAGAAACAATATTAAAAAAACTATTTGCGCGCACAGCGCGCACCCGAAGCGAACGCGAAGGAAGGGCAATCGGGCTTTGCCTGATGGAGCGGCGGGGTTTGGGGCAGAGCCCCATTCCATAAGGAGAGACATATGATTATTGGAATAATTTATTTTGTGGTAATTTCTTTAGCCTGTGTATTAGGAGCTATTGTTGGACTGGGTGGTGGTGTATTTATTCGTCCTATTTTTGATGCAATTGGATACCATAATGTTTTAAACATAAACTTTTTTTCCAGCACAGCAATATTAACAATGGCAATCGTATCAACCATAAAAAAAATGAAAGACGGCCTTGCCTTAAAACCGAGCACAGCAATACTTATCTCAAGTGGCGCAGTAATAGGCGGTATTTTAGGAGATACATTATTAAGATTTTTAGTGCGCAGCATGGATGCCGAGCACAATGTTCAACTGGCGCAAATAATTGTTACAATAGTGGTGCTTGCTATTTCTATTTTTGCAACAACAAAAAGCAATTTGCGTTATGAAATTAAGCAAAAAGCCATCCTGCCTATAATTGGTGTTGGGCTTGGTGGGATTGCCACTTTTTTAGGCATCGGCGGCGGACCAATAAACGTGCCAATATTAATGATTTTTTTCGGATTACCAATTAAAACAGCCACAGCATATTCTATTGTAATTATATTCTTCTCCCATGCTGCAAGAATTATTACAATGGGCGTTACACAAGGTTATGGGTATTTTGACTTGCGGCTTTTGCCTTTTATTATAATAGCCGCCATGATAGGCGGATTAGTCGGTGCTAATTTAAGCCGTGTTTTTTCGGAAGGCGTTGTAAAAAAATTATTTATTGCAGCATTACTAGCGGTTATTGTTTTAAACTCGTATAATGGTGTTATGATTTTATTAAGATAGTATAAATACAAAAAATCTAGGAGGTATTAACATGTCCGTATTAGAAAACATTTCTGCAGCATTGCAGGCAGGTAAAGCAAAAGATGTTGCACAATTGGTAGAAAAAGCCCTTAACAACGGAACTTCTGCGCAAGCAATACTTGACAATGGCCTATTAAAAGGTATGGGCGAAGTTGGCGTAAAGTTTAAAAACAATGAAGTTTATGTGCCAGAAGTTTTAATTGCAGCACGGGCATTAAACAAAGGAATGGAGCTTTTAAAAGCAAAATTAAATGAAGAAGGCGTTGAACCAATTGGCAAGGCTGTAATTTGCACCGTGAAAGGTGACTTGCACGATATCGGAAAAAATCTTGTTAAAATGATGTTAGAAGGCACCGGTTTTGAAGTGATAGACTTAGGTGTTGACGTTTCTGAAGATAAAATTATTGAAACAATTAAAGAACATAACCCGCAAATACTTTGTTTGTCCGCATTATTAACCACAACAATGAATCAGCTGCAAGTAGTAATAGAAGCATTAAAAACAGCAGGCATTAGAGATAACATAAAAGTGATGATCGGCGGCGCACCGATAACTCAAGCTTTTAGCGACCAAGTTGGTGCAGATGCGTATACAGCAGATGCTGCTACAGCCGCAGAAGTTGCACGAGCCTTTGTTGCATAAATAGAGGCATACTTATGAAAAATTCTTTAATTACATTTATTGTTGGTTTAGCAATGCTTGTGGCCGGCTTGTTTTGGTTAACAACCATGGTGCAAGTATCAACCATGTGGGGCAGTGGTTTTCGTATTGGCGGCGCCAATATTCCAAGCGGGTTAACGCTTGTTCCGCTCATTGCAGGGATTGTGTGGGTGTTTTTTAATCCCAAATCTATAGGTGCAAAGATTTTATGCCTTATTGGTGGGATTATTATTGTCGCAAGTATTGTTATGAGTGTTCGGTTCCATGTTGCTAGAGTTACTTTGTTTGAATTTATTCTTGTATTTGTGGGCATTGCAGGTGGTGCCGGGCTTATTGCACGTGTATTATTTAGGGATTCGAATAAAAGTCAGTAAAAAATTCAACTGGTCCGAAAATCGGACCAGTTGGATCTTGTCTACCCAGTTGGTAAGAGCTTCTTACCAACTGGATTTTTTTATTGCTTAGTTTTTCACTCTAGATCACACCTTGTCATGTTGAATAATTTGCACAGGTACATCAAAAATATTCCTAAATTTAAGGATATTGAAATACATAAAAAAATCCAACTGGTAAGAAGTTCTTACCAGTTGGATTTGAAAATCCTCTTCAAAAGCTTGTAGTCATTACTCTCCTGCAACAGCCTTTTCTGCAAAACTATTATCAACTAACACATCAAATGGTGCATGCGCTGGCAACTCTCCGGCAGATTCCATTACACGCTGTAAATTGTCAAAACCTGTACGAGAAATGTGCGGTGTCAATGCATAAGCCTCAATTTCCTTATACCGTGCAATTGCACTTGCCAAAATAGTCATGTCCGCGTCTGGGAAAAATGGAGAAATTACTTCGGCAATATCTTCCGGTGGGTTTTCTTGCACCCAAACTTGACCACGATAGAGGGCATTTGTAAAACCTTGTATAATATCCGGATTCGCTTCTATAAAGCTGCCAAGCGCATAAAATGCAGTGTATGGTATTTCCCCAAAGGCTTCCCCTACGGAAGCAACCACATATCCTCTGCCTTCTAACGCAATAGTAGATGCAACCGGTTCGAATGCTGTAACAAAATCTGCCGTGCCACCAAGAAAGGCCCCAACCATTGCGGCAAATTGGATTGATGTGTCAAAATCTACATCTACTTCCGGGATAATTCCATGGCTGCGGGTGACATATTCTAGCACCATAAATGGCATACCACCCCTGCGGCCAGGTAAAACATGGCTTCCTCTAATATCTTCCCATGTAAAGTTTGGCATTGGCTCCCTTGCAATAAGGAAAGAACCATCTCGCTGGGTAACTTGTGCAAAAACCACCGCATGGTCTTCTCTACCGCCTGCCCATACATATATGGCGGCTTCCGGGCCGGAAAGGCCGATGTCCGCCGCATCGGAAAGTAGTGCCGTCATAACACGGTCTGCCCCATCACTGGTTATAAGGTCAATATGAATGCCTTCATCCGCAAAAAAACCAAGTTCAATTGCAGCATACTGAGGTGCGTAAAATACAGAACGTGTGACTTCGCTAAGGCGTACTGTTGTAAGTCCCTCTTCTTCATTTCTGCTACAGGCAGCAATTGTGCCTATTAGTAAAAGTGTTGTTAGTACAAGTAAGATGCTTCTAAGGTATCTCATTGTGAAAAACATCCTTTCAAAATATTATTATTTTATTTATAACAAAGCCGCATAACCAGCCATTCTACCAGCACTACCAACCGATATAACAGTGCTGCCAACACTGCAAGTATAATTACACTGGTCATAACCAAGTCCATTTGAAAAACTTGACCACCATATACAATAAGATATCCAAGCCCCGCACGAGACACTAAAAATTCTCCGGCAATAACCCCAACTAAAGAAAGGCCAATGTTAATTTTTAAACAGTTAAATAATGTATGCAAATTTGACGGAAATACGATTTTAATAAAAGTTTGTAAGCGGCTTGCACCAAAAGTTTTCGCCATTTTTATTAAATCTGCATTTGTATTTGTAAATCCGTTAAGCATTTCCATAATTGTAACAATTAAAGAAATAGCCAACGCCATAACAATGACAGCTTGCATTCCTGCACCTACCCAAATTATTATCACAGGGCCTAATGCAATTTTAGGCAACGCATTTAATATCACAAGATAAGGATCAAAAACTTTTGCTAAAAATTTTGACCACCAAAGGGTTAACGCAATAAAAAGCCCAATAGCCACCCCAAGTGTAAAGCCAATAATTGTTTCAAAAACTGTAATTCCTATATGCAGCAGTAAGTTATTATTTTGGAAATTACCAATTGTACGTAAAATACGCGTAGGCTGGCTCATGATAAAGCTGTCGATTACGCCAATGCGGGCAAAAAATTCCCACAAAAAAATGACTGCAAACAACACAGCAAATTGACATATTCTTATAAATGTTTGTTGTCTGCTTCTTTTGCTTAGATATGAACGGCGGCTAGGTGATACTTGTATAGTGTTAAACATTGATATCGAGTTCCTTCCATATCAAATTAAAATATTCCCGGAACGCGGGATCGTCTCTACGCTCCAAGCTGGATTTTGCCGCGGTAAAATCCACTTTCATATCGCGTTTTATACGTCCCGGACGTTTAGAGAGTATAATCAACCGATCTGCCATACTAATACCTTCCGATATATCATGGGTTACCATTACGGCAGTCTTTTGTTCTCTGCGTAAAATGCTACTTACATCGTCTGCAACAATAAGCCGTGTCTGATAATCTAATGCAGAAAAGGCTTCGTCTAATAACAAAATTTCAGGTTCCGACGCCAAGGTGCGGATAAGTGCCACACGTTGACGCATCCCCCCTGAAAGCTGGGATGGACGCTTATCTTTAAATTCCCACAGTCCATATGCTTTAAGCAAACTATCTACATAAGAAATTTTTTCTTTTGATAATTTACCGCTTATCTCAAGTCCCAGCAGGGCATTTCCGCGAATTGTGCGCCAGTCTAATAAATTATCTTTTTGCAGCATATATCCTGTTTTTGTGCTAATGCCTCTTACTTCCTCTTCTTCTACAAAAATTTTGCCGCTTGTTGGTTTTTCAAGCCCTGCAATAAGCGACAACATCGTACTTTTACCACAACCAGAAGGGCCAATAATGGAAACAAGTTCGCCCTTTTGCACAGCAAAATTTATATCATATAATGCCTCAATTTCACCATTTTCGGCCTGATAGGTAAGTGATACATTTTGAAAGCAAAGAATCTCCCTCATTTCTATGGCCTCCTAAGCGTGTCTTTGTTTTTATACTATGTACAAGTAAATAAAAGGTGCTAGATATATATTGCAACGGCTTGTCACATTTTTTAATTATTTTCATATAGTGTAGTGTACAGCTCGTACAACTATAAACAAAGGAGATAAGTAATATGCATAACGACAGCCCATTTTCCACGGCTCATTGGGAAAGCGAACGCGCAGAATGGATAGCGAGACACGCAGAGAAAAAATGCGACCATAAACACGAATGCTCCCCTAAAAAAGAATTTTTTCGTTTAGTAGGTGAGGGGATAAAAGACATCGAAAAAGGTATTTGGGATATTACAAAAGGTCTGGCATATATTATTTTACACAAAGTAGAAGCCGGCAAACATGAAATAGTCCAAGGACTAAAGTATGTTGAAGAAGGTTTGAAGGATATTGAAAAAGCAATCGCTTCTAAATGTCTGTTAAAAGATTCTCCGGGATATTGCGACATAAAACAGGGCATAAAGGATATCCACAAAGGTATTAAAGAGATATATGAGGCCTTGGAGCATATGTCCGGACGTTGCAGCAAAAGCATTAAAGCCATACTGGATGGTTTGTTTACTATAGAAGAAGGCTTATGCGATATTCGCGAAGGCTTAAAGCACTTAAATTTTAAAGACAATCACAAAGCTTGTGAAAAAATTGCAGAAGGTTTAAAAGATGTACAAGAAGGCACAAAAGATATAGAAAAAGGTGCAATGGAAATTCACAAAGGACATGACTGCGAAGGCATAAAAAAAATCCGAGAAGGTATTAAGGATGTTGAAGAAGGCATCTGCGATATAAAAGAAGGCTTGGAAGAATTATGTGTCGCAGAAGGCTGCAAAGCCATCAAACAGATAGAAGAAGCACTAAAGCATCTATACAAAGGACTGGAAGAAGTACGCAAAGGGATCAGAGAAATACTTGACGAAAAAACCAAAGAAGGCCTCGAAAATATTTGCAAAGGATTAAGCCTGATTAAAAAAGCGACACAGGAAATTGAAAAAGCAACAAAAGAATTATGCAGTAAGTAAAAAAGTATAAAAGTTATCGATCGTACGTTCGATAACTTTACATATGGTTTTTTTTACTAAAATTAAATGTCACAAAAATGTAAAAATCATCTTGAAAAATGTAAAGTAAATGATATACTGTTGGACATAATCAATGAGTTTCTAGATTTTTAACATATAAAAATTAAAAGGATGTGTGCCCTTTATGGAGTGCATCGTTATAAATGGTAAGAAGCGTTTGCAGGGTAATGTAACTATCAGTGGTGCAAAAAATGCAGCCGTTGCTATAATTCCCGCAGCTGTCGCTTCCAGTGGAATTTGTATAATTGATAATGTACCAAAAATAGAAGATGTTGTTAGCCTAGCCAGTGCGCTAGAGTCTTTAGGTGCAGTATGTGAGTTTAGGGACGATAACCACACGCTTATTATTGATGCAACTCACATTAATAATTTTGTTATTGAAGAAAAAGCGGCAAAGAGTGCCCGGGCTTCCTATTATTTTATGGGGGCATTACTTGCACGTTTTGGAAAGGCACAAATGCCTATGCCAGGCGGTTGCGATTTTGGATCCCGCCCTATGGATTATCATTTTAAGGGTTTTGAAGCCCTTGGTGCCACATGTAGTCAAGAACATGGTGTTGTCACTGTGGAGGCTCCAAACGGTTTACAGGGTAATAATATTTATCTTGATAGCCCAAGCGTTGGTGCAACAATAAATATTATGCTTGCGGCAGTGTTTGCCAAAGGCGTTACATTAATCGAAAACTGTGCAAAAGAGCCTCATGTTGTGGATACAGCAAGCTTTTTAAATAAGCTAGGTGCAAAAATAAGCGGTGCCGGTACCAACACCATTCGCATTAATGGTGTTGCAAACCTAACCGGTGGCGAATATACAGTAATCCCAGACCAAATAGAAGCAGGTACATACATGATTGCTGCTGCTATAACCAATGGAGATGTAACTGTTGAAAATATTATTCCAAAACATATGGAATCATTAACATCTAAACTAAAAGAAATCGGCGCACAAGTTACAGAAGATGTAGATTCTATTCGCGTACAGGTCAATTCGCCCCTTAAAGGCTGCGATATTAAAACATCCTTCTATCCTGGTTTTCCTACAGATTTACAACCGCAAATGGCAACCCTACTATGCACCGCCACCAGTGGCAGCATAATTACAGAAAATATTTTTGAAAACCGCTATCGCTATGCAAACGAGTTAAGAAGACTTGGCGCATCACCCAAGGTAGATTCACGCTTACTTATAATTGACGGCAATTATAAATTAACCGGCGCCCGGGTTACCGCTACGGATTTACGTGCCGGTGCAGCGCTTATTCTTGCTGGACTGGCGGCAAAAGGTAAAACTACAATTGAAGGCATAGAACATGTAGACCGTGGATATGAAGACCTTGAAGAAAAATTAACGGCACTCGGTGCGGATATTAAACGTATTGTAAAGAAGGTTTAAGATAGTTATTGGGGCCTTCTGCAAGGAGGGCTTTGCCCGGCTGAAAGGAATAGAATTAAGAATGAAATTTTGTACTATTGCAAGTGGCTCTTCAGGCAATTCATCTTATGTTGGCATTGGTGGTCAAAATTTTTTAGTTGATGCCGGGGTTAGTGGCAAACGTATTGAAAACGCGCTTTTTCAAATGGATGTACGTAACATAGATGGTATTTTTATTACTCACGAACACCGGGACCATATTGTTGGTGCAGGTGTGATGGCACGTAGATTTAAACTTAATTTATACGCCACGCCGCTTACGTGGCGTTATTTTGTTGCAAACAGGAGCATAGGCGAAGTGGATGCCAGCCAGGTAAAATTTATCGAACCCGAAAAGCCAATCAACATTAATGGGGTTAAAGTAACCGCTTTTGATATTTCCCACGACGCAGCCCAACCTGTAGGCTACACTTTTGAAGCAGAAGACGGTAATAAAATTGCTTTGGCAACAGACTTAGGCCATGAAACAGACACCGTATGTAACCATTTAAAAGATGCACAAATTATTGTACTCGAAAGCAATCATGATTTGGAAATGTTAAAAAACGGACCGTATCATTATAAATTAAAAGAACGTGTTGCAAGCCGTTTTGGACATTTATCCAACATTGATGCAGGCCAACTGCTTTCAAAAATTGCAAATGATAAATTAAAGCATGTAGTTTTAGCACATTTAAGCGAAGAAAATAATATGCCAATGCTTGCATATTCTACAGTTAATCGAATTTTAGAAGGAAATAACATATCAATTAAAAACCTATTTGTTGCAGAGCGTCACCATTCTGGGCAGGTGTTAAGTTGTGACTAAATTTACCGATGCACAGCAAAACGCCATCAATTGCAACGATACAAATATTTTAGTGTCTGCCGCTGCCGGCTCAGGTAAAACGGCGGTGTTAACCGAGCGCATATTTCGCCATGTTTCTCAAAATATAAATATTGACGACCTTTTAGTTGTGACCTTTACCGAGGCCGCATCCGCAGAAATGCGGGAGCGCATAGCAAAAAGGTTTACGGAGGCCGGCTTGCAAATTGCACGTTTGCCCTTGGCTAATATTTCTACCATTCACTCCTTTTGTCGAAAACTAGTACAAGAACATTTTCAAATAATAGACATCGATCCTGCTTTTAGAGTTGGTGACGAAGCAGAACTAAGCCTTATTCGCACACAGGTAATGAACGAACTTTTTGAGTCGGAATATGCAAGAGAAAATAATGAAGACTTTGTAGACCTGGCCGATGTATATGGTGGAAAAACCATGGACGGACGGCTCGATGTTTTAGTGCGCAAGCTACATGACTTTATGGAAAGTGATCCTTTCCCTTTAGTGGCAGCAAGGCGTTATGCGGATTGTTTTTTACATATGGATTTATTGCAAATAGAATCAACCCCATGGGCGGCGATTGTCCGTGATGAGCTATTGCTGGGTTTAGAAGGTGCCCTAGAAGGTTTAAATCAAGCCATAAGTATTTGTTCTATGCCAGGCGGGCCAATTAAATATTATGACAAATTAGATGATGAGAAATCTATACTAGAAAACTTGCGAGACATTACTTTAGATGGCAATAACTTTACCGAAATGTATGAGGCTTTTTTAAATATAGACTGGGGCAGATTGCCACGCATTACAGAAAAAGACGATGTAAACCCAGAATTAAAAGAGCGGGTACAAGACATACGTGATGACGCCGTAAAAAAACGCATTAACGCTTTAGTTAAGGGCGTTTTTTTTGCGCCGCCCGGAAAAATGCAAGGAGATTTATCCGCCCTTGCCCCAAGAGTTGCCGCATTAATGGACCTTGCCATACGCTTTTCTACCGCATTTGCCACAGAAAAACGTACTAGAAACTTACTGGACTTTAGTGATTTAGAGCACTTTGCCATACGCATTTTATACCCAAATGGCCCAGATGACATGACCCCGGCGGAAGTTTATAAATTTTACGAGGTTTTGACAGACGAATATCAAGATTCTAATGAAGTACAGGACTTAATATTATCTGCCGTGGCAAAACGACGGTTTATGGTAGGTGACGTTAAACAAAGCATTTACCGGTTTAGACGAGCAAATCCTCATTTGTTTCAACACAAATATAGAACCTATCGCCCAATTGATGTTGAGGGAACAAATGCGACCGGTACGCGCATAGACCTTTCACATAACTTTCGCAGCCGCCCGGAAGTCTTGAACGCAGCAAACTTTTTCTTCTCCCAGCTTATGTGTTTAAAGGTTGGTGAAGTAGAATATGATAATTTGGCCGCATTACATCCGGGGCGTAACGAATATCCAGACTCTCCAAATCTGCCCCAAATGTGGGTAGAATTACTAGACCAGTCTGATGAATACTATGAAGCAGAAGAGGAAAGCGAAGAGGATACCCCAGACAATATAATTGCCGAGACCAGAATGTTAGCCCATTCCATAAACGAACTGCTATCATCACGTCAAGTATGGGATGAGGAAACAAAAACTTTTCGTCTGTGTAGGCCTGGGGATATCGCCATACTCACACGTGGACTATCCAGCATGGCCGGTACTGTAATTGAAGAACTAAAAAACCATAATATAGATGCAATTGCAGACATGGACGCAGGTTTTCTTGAGCAGTTGGAAGTAAAAACAGCTCTAGCATTTTTGCGTGTAACAGATAATCCCCGCCAAGATATTGATTTAATTACGGTGCTTCGCTCACCAGTATATGGGCTTACAGATGATGAGCTTCTGGCAATTAAGCAACAACCATTAAGCGATGATATTCAAACACCACTTTTCTATGACCATTTGGCAGCGTACAACACCGATGGAATTACAAAATCAAAAATAGAAAAGTTTTTTACAAATTTAGAAAACTGGCGCAATAGCGCGCTTAACCTACCCATTAGCCGCCTAATTGGGCTCATTTACGATGATACCCAGTACCCTGCCCATGTTATGGCCATGCCGGGAGGGGTAATACGCCAAGCCAATTTGCGGCTTTTGTTAGAACGCGCAATAGAATTTGAAGAAACCAGCTTTAAGGGGCTATTCCACTTTGTACATTACATCGAGCAGCTTTATGATTCAAATGTAAAATCTAAAGGTGCAATTGCAGAACCAACACAAAACGAAACCAACGGACGCGTGCGTATAATGACTATTCACAAGTCAAAAGGGCTGGAATTCCCTATAGTCATATGCGCATTTTTAGGCAAAAAATTCAATACAGATGATATGCGGCAACCTGTCATTTTACATTCTGAGCTTGGGGTTGGCCCATATTATGTAGATTCTAAGTTACGCACACGCTCTAACACCCTGGCACGTTTTAGTTTAGCACGCCTTACAAAAAGAGAAAATTTATCAGAAGAATTGCGCTGTTTATATGTAGCCTTAACACGCGCCCAAGAATTACTGATCTTATCCGGGCGCGTTAAAAATTTAACAAAATATTTAGAAAAATGCGTAAACCATATAAATACCCCACACATAAACCTACCAACCTACTATCGTAGTGATGCAAAAACTTATTTAGATTGGTTAATTCCGTGCTTGCTACGCCACAATAGCGCAAAAAATTTAACGGATATAAACAGCGAATCCCCTGCATGGAATCATCCTGCTGATTTTAGAATGCGTATACACACTCCATTTGGCCCATCCCAATTTATTGGCCAGTCACAGTCCTCTTCTGAAACCCATTCAAAAGTAGGGGAGAACTATGTTCGCCCGGATACCCAATCTGCACTACCTTCAAAATTATCCATTTCCGAAATAAAGCGCCTGTATGACATAACGCCAGATAGTACCATAGCAGATACCCCAGCAGCATTTGAACCACCGGAATTTATTAAATCCAAAAATGAAATTACACCAATGCAAATGGGTTCTGCCCTGCATGTTGTAACGGAGCACCTGGATTACAACACCCACACCACTATACAGGCAGTAGATGGCCTAATTTATGACCTTGCCGCAAAAAATCTCCTAACCCCAGAAGAAGCTGCATTTATCGATCGTAAAAAAATTGAAACTTTGATAAGTTCCCCCTTAGCAACACGTATACGTAATTCACCAAAAGTATATAAAGAAACGCCATTTATTTTAGCCTTACCTGCGGCTGAATTATACCCAGACAATCCTGCCGCTACTGAAGATGAAACAGTACTGGTACACGGCATTATAGATTGCTACTTTGAAGAAGACGACCAAATAGTGTTACTAGATTATAAAAGCGACGCACAGCCAGACCGCCATATTGTACAAATGCAGATATATAAAAAAGCAATCGAAAACGCCACAAACAAAATTGTAAAAGAAGTTTTGATTTATTCCTTTGCTTTGTCAAAGGCGATAAGTGTCTAAAGTATAAATTCAGTTGGTAAGGATTTCTTACCAACTGAATTTATATATGCAAAAACCATTTACATTCCATTACACCTTGCTTATAATTACAGCAACAAAAAGGAATCAGGTGAAACCGATGACAAAAATACTAATAGTAGATGATGACAAGCACATAGCAGAATTGCTATCCCTATACCTTCGCAAAGAAGGTTTTGAAACAAAAGAAGTCCATAACGGACGCATAGCAGTAGAAACTTTCCCAATATATACACCATCTCTAGTTTTACTAGATCTCATGCTGCCAGAAATGGACGGCTACCAAGTATGCCGGGAAATCCGCCGTATAAGTACAGTACCAATTATTATGCTAACAGCAAAAGGCGAAACTTTTGACAAAGTCCTGGGCCTGGAACTTGGCGCAGACGACTATATTGTCAAACCCTTCGAACCCAAAGAACTCGTTGCCCGGGTTAAAGCTGTACTACGCCGTTTCGAGCATAAATCCACAACAAGCCCAAGGGCAATCGTACTACCTAATCTGTCTATCGACCCAGATAAATTAACAGTTTTATATCATGGGCAGCCACTAGAACTTCCGCCAAAGGAATTTGAGCTTCTACATTACTTAGCAAGCCATCCAGGTAAGCCATTTACACGAGATCAGCTACTTTCTGCCTGCTGGGGATACGACTTTGCCGGAGACACCCGCACAGTAGACGTGCACGTAAAACGTCTGAGAGAAAAAATGCGTAAAGACGACACGTGGGAGATCAAAACTGTATGGGGAACAGGGTATAAATTTGAAGGTGGCGAAGATAAATGGTAGCAGTAAAAGGTCTTCACAACACTGCAATTTGCTATACAAACGAACTGGATTCTAAGTCATATGAGGAAATAAAGACTTTGTGTGACCGTCTAGAGTTTGCCGATTCAAAAATACGTATTATGCCTGATGTACACTCAGGCATGGGTTGCACAATTGGAACAACAATGACCATATCTGACAAAATTGTGCCGGGCATAGTTGGCGTAGATATTGGCTGCGGCATGGAAACTGTTAGAATCGCAGAAACAGAAATAAACTACACAGCCCTGGATCAACTTATACGCAGTAAAATTCCGTCAGGTTTTCATATTCGCAAAACCTTTCATTCCTTTAATGATGAAATCGACCTAACCAGGCTTAAAATAGCAAACAAAGTTAAACTAGACAGAGCAAGATACAGCATTGGCACACTGGGCGGCGGTAACCATTTTATCGAAGTTGGACGGTCTGAAATAGGCGAGTTGTACCTTATTGTGCATTCCGGCAGCCGCCATCTGGGTACAGAAGTCGCAAATTATTATCAAGATGAAGCATATCGAACCCTTTGTGGTAACTCTAAAGCGCAAATTAGCGAAGCCGTTGAAAAGTTAAAAGCCGAAGGAAAACACAAAGAAGTGGCCAGTACCATACAAAAACTAAAACAACTTACAAACCACAATTACCCGAAAGCACTGTCCTATGTTACCGGCCCACTATTTAACGACTACATCCACGATATGAAACTAACCCAGCAATTTGCCACACTAAACCGCAAAGCCATGATAGAAGTTATTTTACAAGGCATGGGGCTTACAGAAGTAGATCGCTTTACAACAATCCACAACTACATCGACACTGAAACGATGATTTTACGCAAAGGCGCAGTTTCTGCAAATAAAGGAGAGCAACTGTTAATCCCAATAAACATGCGAGACGGAAGCTTAATTTGCATTGGCAAAGGCAACGCAGACTGGAATAACTCCGCTCCACATGGCGCAGGACGATTGATGAGCCGCCAGTCCGCATTTAAAGCACTGTCTATGGAAGAATTCGAAAGCCAAATGAAGGGTATTTTCACAACATCCGTAAGCCGTAAAACCCTTGACGAAGCACCAATGGCATACAAAAGCATAAATGAAATCATAAGCCACATTACCCCCACTGCAGAAATATCTACACGGCTACATCCAACCTACAATTTTAAAGCAAGCGAGTGATATCTATGAATATTAGAGAACAACGAGAACAACATGAACGCGAAACCCTAAGCCCAATCGCCACAAAAGTATCTAAAGGACGAAAAACCCCAACAAAAAAGTGCACCCTACGCACAGAATTTCAAAAAGATCGGGACAGAATAACCCACTCCAAGGCCTTCCGTAGGCTCATGCACAAAACACAAGTATTCATTTCCCCAGAAGGGGATCACTACCGCACGAGGCTAACCCACACTTTGGAAGTCGCACAAATATCCCGCACAATAGCCCGAGCCCTTAGGCTTAACGAAGACCTAACAGAAGCAATAGCCCTAGGCCACGACTTGGGACATACCCCCTTTGGCCACACAGGTGAAGACGCATTAGACCAACTTTTACCCGATGGATTCAGACACAATGAGCAAAGTGTACGCGTAGTAGAAGTCTTAGAAAAAGAGGGCAGGGGACTTAACCTAACATTTGAAGTGATTGATGGCATCTTAAACCACCGCACCGTATGTAAACCGGCTACCCCAGAAGGCAGCGTTGTTCAAATTTCAGACAAAATAGCATATATGAACCACGATGTAGACGATGCAATGCGCGCAAAAATTTTATCCTCAAATGACTTGCCGCCCTTTGTAAAAAAGCTTGGTTCAAACCCATCCGAGCGTATAGACTTTTTGGTAAAAAATTTAATAAAAAATAGCTTAAATACACCAGAAATCACCTTATCTTCCGACGTTACAGAGATAATGCACGAATTCAGAATCTTTCTTCGGGAAAGCGTATATTCCAACCAGCTTGTACATCAAAAAGAACGTTTAAAAATAAGTAAAATGCTGCAATTGATATTTCACCACTATGTAGCCTACCCGGAAAAACTGCCGGAAGAATATCGTACAGCAGAAAACAAAACCCAAACCATTGCAGACTACCTGGCAGGAATGACAGACCGCTTTGCCATGAAACAGTTTAACGATATTTTTATGCCTTCTGCCTGGGAGGCGCAATAGGTTAGTTTTTAAGCCCAAAAATTTGTTCTTATAAAAACTTTTATGATATAATTAATATAATAATATAGACAAATCGAGTTTTTTAATTTAATATGTATGTACATTTATTTTGATACATGTAATGTTTCCGAAATAAAATCCCACAAAATAGTAACTTTCAGTGAGGTAGTGTATATGCAAACGGATAAAACTTTGCACCTTGGCCAAAAGCTTAGATTAATAAGAGAAGCCAAGGGGATGACGCTAAAAGATGTAGCCGCCGCCGCACGGTACGCTTTTTCTACTATTGGCCAAGTTGAACGAGGAGAAGCAAACTGTGAATCCGATATGTTAAGGATGATAAGGGTTGCTTTAGATATAGAAAACCTGCCATTGCTTGAAGCAGAGCGTAAAACGTTTAAAGGTAGGCTACTTACATTTTATGATCTTATTTTAGAACGTAAAATTAAAGAAGCAACAGAAGTGCAGGAAAAACTATCTGGCATTGAATTTTTGCAATTTGAGCAAGAGCTAAACACATACTACAAACTGTTTAAATCTCGACTACTGATATTAAAAGGCAAATTTGATGAAGCGGTCGAAATTTTAAAAGCTGTAGAGATAAGCTTACATATAGTAGATGACGAAATTACTTGCTACTATTATTGCAGTATGGGTGTACTGAACTGTTTTATTTCAAAATATGATATGGCTATGGAATTTTTTCTTAAAGCTAATAAGCTGATGCGGCCTAGCTATAAAGGACATGCCGTGTTGCACTATAATACAGCACTCTGTTTAATGAGGCTCGGATATCTTTTTCACGCTATCAAATCTTTAGAAAAATGGCATGAAATATTTTCGAATGAAAAAGCCTATGAGAGTATAAGGATGCTAGTAGATAGTATGCTTGCTAGAAATTATATACGCTTTAATTATTTGCAAGATGCAAAAGCGCTTTTGGAAAAATGCCTTGCAAAAGTCGAGTTTTTTAATAACAAACAAGACATAGGTGGTGTTTTTTATGATTATGGACTTATGTATAAAACTGCTGGTGATTGCAACAGTGCTATAGAGTATTTAAATAAGGCACTAGATAGTTTTGAGGAAGGCGATTTGAATTACATGGAGGCCTTATATTTAAAGACACTATGTTATATAGATATGAAGTATGATACTCTATGTATAGAATTTGCAGCAACAGGGAAGAGACTAGCAGAAGGAAATGAAATGTACACCATTCTTTTTGAATCCGCGGGGCATCTCGCATCTCTAAACAATAGTAAGTCTACTCAATATATAGAAGGTGTAACAATACCATATTTATTAGGTACCTCTTTATTTACTGCTGCGTTAGTATATAGTGAGGCACTTCGAGAGTTTTTCGAAAATAAAGGTAATAGATTTATAAAAAAAGCACTACAAATGTCAGAAGTTTCTCGTAGCATTTATAAAAGAAGACAGGAAGGGAGTTATTTGGAATGAAAAAACAACTTATAAGCATTATGTTAACACTGATTATTGTATTTGGCCTTGGTGTTACTGTTTATATTAGTAGGGGTGACGGTTCAATTAACTATCCTCGTAGCATTCCCCCATATATCGGGCACAGTTATGCCAGAGGAGGGGACGGCCCAATTTTTCCATAGCATTGCATAAACACAAAAACCCCCTAGCAAAACATTCTTAGGTTTTCATTGAAAACATTCAGAACAACTAGAGGGTTTAAATATGAGAAAATTAGAGGTGGGTGGGTTAGGAGATTTCGCTTATGGTAGGATTGACACAGAACTAAAAAGGGACGGTATTCTTTTATATGAACGAGGTTGATTTAGAGAGAATTAAGAAAATAAGGATACATTGCACAAATATTCAAAAAACTATCCAAAACCTTGCGGTTGATTATTTTAAGTCTGCAAATGGCGTTGACGCAAGAGATGTTTGTGCTTTTAGACTGTTTCAAATAGGCGAACATTCTCATAAACTAAGCGACGAATTAAAAACCCGGTATCCCGATTTTGCTTGGAGCGCGGTTTACCGCTTTAGAAATGTGCTCGGACGATAGTTGAAATTATTGCCGATACGCATCACAATGCAGTACCGCGTCTTGATGAATTCAACTGGTAACGAACCCTAGTAGAATAATCCGCTACCAGCTGAACTCGCAACATGCTTTATTAAAGCAAGCACATTATAACTGATTTGTGTAGACAAATGCAATCCAAATAGTTGCGAAATATTCACCTAAAATGTCAATTTACATGCAATCTATTTCTAATACAAAGGAAGTTAATTTGGATTTCCTAAAAGAATGTTCCATCTATACCCAAAAAATCAATTGGTTCAAAATGAGCAGCACCCCTTTAGTTAGACATTCATGTATAATTTAACAAATGTCAAACTAAAGGGGTGCAACTAATGTCAGGAAAAAAGCGTTATCAGCGCAGTATTTATAGTATTGGGGGCATGAAGTTGAGTTTAAGAAGAAAAATTATAGTGGTATTTTTATGCGTGTTTATTCCCTTAATCGTAATTTTTTGCAGAGTTTCAATATGGCTGACCACCCCTTACATAAATGGGTTTGTTGGAACAATTGGAATCATGCGATTGGAACTGACCAGGAATGATTATATTGAAATTGGCACTGACCCGATATTGGTTTTAGTTAGAAATGACCGTTTTATGGACACTCAAATTATACGTGACGATTTTTTCGATTCGTACTTTGATGAACGAATCGAAGATTGGTATGGAATAAGAAATGATAATAGATACCGTATTGGTAGATGGACTCCATTTACACGACGATATGGTCTAATTAGAGTTGAAAAAATGCATTGAGTATTGTTCCACTAATATGCATTTTCTACTTCAACACCGTTATATTCAGTCATACTTTATCGTTCTATCAAATGTTCATCATCAAGAATGGTGATAGAGAATATTTGCGAAATATCAAAATAGAAGCTATTGAAGTTACTTATTCCACCATCGCTTCCAAACATGACAGAATCGGGAAACAATTCTACAGTGGTGCCATCTTTAAGCGTTATAAACGGGTCGCCAAAGTCCATTACATAACCTCTCATTCTTCTTACAAACTCGAGAGAATCCATTTCATTTGTTGCAAAAAAGCGAATTGAAGTAGTCATTGGTGAAATTGTTATATCAGCTTGGTTAAAATATTGTGAATTTTGAATTTCTAACATCGCCGATACCTTTTCAGCTTGTGCAGCAATAGAAATGTCAAATTCCCAAAGACCAGGAACCACTGCATCAACCACCATTCCTGCAAAAGCTAAAGTTATTTCATCAAGCCTATCAGCAGAACCAATATCAAAAACATACTCTGTATAATCACCACGCCGAATACTAAATATAGACCATATCGGCTCATCGTTTTCATCCAGCAAATTCAGATGACCAAAATTTGAATCAAGATTCCATGTTTCTGTCCTTCTTATTTGAATGTGCAAAAATTCGTTATTCAACCCAATGTTGGTAATTACAGCCCAATCAGCGTTTGGGAGCGTTTCTTCTATTTCGTTTATGTGCAAGAAAAGTTGAGGTTCTTCCTCCAGCCCGATCCTAGCGGTGGTTCCGCCATCAACAATCAATCCCTTTGAAGCTGCTTCTTCCCATTCAGCACGAACAATCATATCCCTTTGTCGTGCGTGCAAAGATAATGGAAATGCAATAGGCTCAAATATAACATTTCTAGCACCTAACAAGAGATCGTTGATGGTAAAAGCCATGTTTGTGTCTAGTGGAATTTGATAATCAATTCTAATGCTTACCAATGCTGTTCTTGTCGCTTCACTATAAATAATAGGGGTAACGATATAAGCATGGTAATATCTATTTTCAAATACCA